>Ga0224558_1000550_pt1 | contig 43554 bp, 54 predicted proteins | sample 714S32024metaG_FD_180682 | JGI IMG/M metagenome (GOLD analysis project Ga0224558, IMG submission 180682) | Peat soil microbial communities from Stordalen Mire, Sweden - 717 S3 20-24 | ecosystem: Environmental > Terrestrial > Soil > Wetlands > Peat | place: Sweden: Norrbotten County, Stordalen... | reverse complement strand
TGGGAGTGCGGGAAGATCCCCTCTTCCATCCCGGTGAGGAACACGACGCGGAACTCGAGGCCCTTGGCCGAGTGCAGCGTCATGAGCGACACGCTCGCCCCGTCGTCGGAGACGTCAGTCGCGGCGACCAGCGCCGTGGCCTCGAGGAACGACTCCAAGTCGGTGTGCTCGGACGCCACGTTCATGAGCTCGGCCAGGTTCTCGACGCGGCCCTCCGCGTCGATGGCGCGGCCACCGCCTATGGCGATCTCGGCCTCGAGCGCGTCCCTGTAACCGGTCCGCTCGAGCAGGGCCTCGATCAGCTGGTCCGGCGGGCAAGTGAGGAGATCTCCGGACCGGAGCTCCTCGAGCAAGTTGAGGAAGCTCCGGATCCCGGCGAGCGCCTTTCCTGACGCACCGGCTTGTTCGGCGCGCTCGAGCGCCGCGGCAAAGCCGATCCCGCGCTCGTTGCCGAAAGCAATCACACGCGCGAGCGTCGTGTCGCCGATGCCGCGCCGCGGCGTGTTGAGGATGCGGCGGAGCGACACCTCGTCCCCGGGATTGGCGACGGCGCGGAGGTACGCGAGCACGTCTCGAACCTCACGCCGGTCGAAAAAGCGCGTCCCGCCGATCACCGTGTAGGCGATCCCACGATCGGCCAGCGCAGTCTCGAGGGCGCGACTTTGGGCGTTGGTCCGGTAGAAGACTGCGATCTCGCCGAAGCCGATGCCCTCGTCCCGGTGGAGCGCGGCGATCTCGCCCGTCACGAAAGATGCCTCGTCCCTGTCGTCGCCGGCGCGGTAGCGCCTGATCCGGTCACCCTTGCCGAGCGCGCTCCACAGGTCCTTCTCCTGACGGAACAAGTTGTTGCCTATAACGGCGTTGGCGGCATCGAGGATCGTCTGGCTGGACCGGTAGTTCTGATCGAGCACGATCATCCGGGCGTCGGGGAACGCCCGCTCGAACTCGAGCAGGTTGCGCATCTCGGCACCCCGGAACCGGTAGATGCTCTGGTCGGTGTCGCCGACGACACAGACGTTGCGTCGGGCCTCCCCGAGCTGTATCACCAGCTCGTTCTGCGCAAGGTTCGTGTCCTGGTACTCGTCCACGAGGATGTGCTCGAATCGCTCCTGGTAGTGCTCGAGCACGTCGGGATGCTCGCGGAACATCCGCACGGTGCGAACCAACAGGTCGTCGAAGTCCATCGCGTTCGCCGCCACGAGACGCCGCTCGTACTCGGCGTAAGCCTGGGCGATCCGCCGCTCGTAGATCGTCCCGGCGCGCTCGTCGAAAGCCGCCACGTCGACCATGTCCGACTTGGCCGAGCTGATGACACCCAGCACGGCTCGCGGCGGGAAGCGCCGCTGGTCGATGCCGAGGTCGTCGAGGACGTGCTCCACGAGCCGGCGGCTGTCGCCGTCGTCGTAGATGCTGAAACCCGGCCGGTAGCCGATCCGCTCCGCGTTGCGGCGCAGCATCCGGACGCACGCTGCATGGAACGTGGACACCCACATTCTCTCGGCGTCGGCGCCGACGAGTTCAACGACGCGGCGGCGCATCTCGTCCGCGGCCTTGTTGGTGAAGGTGATCGCGAGTATCCGCCACGGCGGCACACCCGAGACGACAAGGCGGGCGATGCGGCGAGTAAGGACGCGGGTCTTGCCTGACCCGGCTCCGGCGACCACGACGAGGGGGCCGCCCTCGTGCAGGACAGCTTCACGCTGAGCAGGGTTCAGGTCCGCGACGAGGTCTGCGACAGCGCACGCCACCGACTCTGCGGCTGCCGTGGCATCCTCCGGCGGGGCCTGGTCCTGCAGCCCGGTGATCCGGTCCCGGCCCCCGAGCGGGGGCAGGTCCCCGAGGAGGTCCCACTCGTCGGCTCCCCATGCGCCGGGAGCTCGCGGGGGCAGGGACGACATCGCACCCGACACTACCGGCGCGCCGGCGCGGTCCCGGGATCGCAACAGCTCAAAAGTGCCGACATCACTCCCACTCGATGGTTCCCGGGGGCTTGGACGTCACGTCGTAGACGACGCGGTTCACTCCTCGCACTTCGTTGATGACACGGCTGGAGATCCGTTCGAGCACGTCGTAGGGCAACCGGGCCCAGTCGGCGGTCATGGCGTCCTCGCTCGTCACCGCGCGGATGACGATCGGGTAGCCGTAGGTGCGCTCGTCGCCCATCACACCGACCGTGCGAACCGCCGGCAGAACCGCGAACCACTGCCACAGCTGCTTGTCGAGGCCGTCGCGCCGGATCTCCTCCAGGACGATCTCGTCGGCCGCCCGCAGGATCTCGACACGTTCGGGAGTCACCTCTCCGACCACCCGCACCGCGAGCCCCGGCCCAGGGAACGGCTGGCGCCACACCATCTCGGCCGGCAGCCCCAGCTCCTCGCCGATCGCCCGCACTTCGTCCTTGAACAAGAGCCGGAGCGGTTCGACGAGATCGAGTCTCATCTCTGAGGGGAGCCCGCCGACGTTGTGGTGCGACTTGATCGTCGCGGCGTCCGCCGTGCCCGACTCGATCACGTCCGGGTACAAGGTGCCCTGGACAAGGTACTTGGCGTCCTTTCGCTCGAGGGCGACTTCCTCGAAGAGGCGGATGAACAGCTGGCCGATGACTTTGCGTTTCTCTTCGGGGTCCGTCAAACCGCCCAGGGCATGCAAGAACCGCTCCGCGGCCCTCACGTGCACGAGGTCTATGGCGAACTGCTTCAGGAACGTCTCTTCGACCTGTTCGCCCTCGCCTGCGCGCATCAGCCCCGTGTCGACGAAGACGGCCGTCAGCTGGTCGCCGACGGCCTTGTGGACGAGGGCGGCCGCGACGGCAGAGTCGACGCCCCCCGAGAGAGCGCACAGCACCTGACCCGAGCCGACTTGCGCGCGGACCGCCTCGACCTGTGAGGCGATCACCGAGGCGTGCGTCCAGGACGGCCGGCACCCGCAGACGTCGAACAAGAAGCGCCTGAGCAGGTCCTGGCCCCGCGCGGTGTGCACCACCTCGGGGTGGAACTGGACGCCGTAAAGAGCGCGGGCCGGGTCCTCGAACGCGGCGACTGCGACCGCCGCAGTCGCCGCAGTCACCGTGAAGCCCTCGGGTGCGGTCACGATCGAGTCCCCGTGGCTCATCCACACCTGCGTCGAGGGGTCCCAGCGGTCCATCAGCACCGAACCTGACCGGGCCAGCAACGCGGTACGGCCGAACTCACCTGTGCCGGTCCTGGCCACGTGCCCACCGAGCAGCCGGGCGAGGAGCTGAGCGCCGTAGCAGATGCCGAGCACCGGAACTCCGCAAGCGAACAGCTCAGGGTCTACCGAGGGTGCCGACGGCTCGTTGACAGACTTAGGGCCGCCCGAGAGGATGACGCCACAAGGATTGCGGGCAAGCATCTCGGCCGCGGTCGTCGAAGCCGGGACGATCTCGGAGTAGACGTGCTCGGAGCGCACACGCCGCGCGATGAGCTGCGCGTACTGTGCCCCGAAGTCGACGACGAGGACGGTGTCGTAGCCGGGCGTGCCCGACATTTCGGGTCAGCTCCCCATGCCGATCGACTGGTCCCGCTGCAGCTGCTTTCCCTCGGTCTGCAGGGCCGGGGCCACCATGACCTCCACCTTGTGGAACTCGCGGATCGTCTCGTAACCGCACGTCGCCATCGATGTGCGCAGCGCACCGAACAGGTTCATGCGCCCATCGTTCTCGTGCGCCGGCCCGAGGAGGATCTCCCGTATCGTCCCACGACGCTCCACCTTCACCCGGGCACCCCTGGGCAAGGTCGGGTGGAAACTCGCCATGCCCCAGTGGCAGCCGCGGCCAGGCGCCTCGTGGGCCGCCGCCAGCGGTGTGCCGATCATCACCGCGTCCGCCCCGCAGGCGATCGCCTTGGCAATGTCACCCCCGCGGCTCATCCCGCCGTCGGCGATCACCTGAACGTAGACGCCGGTCTCCTCGAGGTGACGCGACCTGGCACCCGCGGCGTCGGCGATGGCGGTCGCCTGCGGCACGCCGATGCCGAGCACGCCGCGGGTCGTGCATGCATTGCCGGGGCCGACTCCGACAAGCACTCCCGCCGCACCGGTCCGCATGAGGTGCAGCGCCGCGGGGTAGGACGCGCAGCCCCCCACGACGACAGGGATGTCGATCTCGCGGATGAACAGCTTCAAGTTGAGCGGCTCGGCGTTCTTCGAGACGTGCTCCGCGGAGACCACCGTGCCTTGGATCACGAGGAGGTCGAGCTCGGCCCCGAGCACGGCGGAGGCGAGCTCGGCCGCCCGCTGCGGCGTGACCGAGCCACAGGCGGTGACGCCTGCCGCCTTGATCTCGCGAATGCGCAAGCTGACGAGCTCGGGCTGTACTGGCTCGAGATAGATCTGCTGCATGCGGGCTGTCGCCGTCTCCACCGGGAGATCGGCGATCTCGGCCAGCAACGGCTCGGGGTCCTCGTAACGGGTCCAGAGCCCTTCGAGGTTGAGGACCCCCACGCCACCGAGGTGGCCGATCTCTATGGCCGTCGCAGGGCTCACGACGCCGTCCATCGCGGCGGCCATCAGGGGAAGCTCGAAGCTGAACGCGTCGATCTCCCAGGAGATGTCGACGTCCTCGGGGTCGCGCGTGCGTCTCGAGGGGACGATCGCGACGTCGTCGAGGCCGTAAGCCTGCCGTCCGGACTTCCCGATCCCGATCTCGACCTCACCCACGCCGGCCCTCCCGTTCCGCTATCACCTCTGCTCCAAGCGCGCCGCACCTGCGACCGGGAAGGGTTGAACCCCCTTCGAAGCTTGGCAACACGGTTGAGGCTACTTCGGAGCCGACCGGCGCAGCGATGTCGGGCTCGGGGACCGCTGGATCAGCGCACCACGACGCGCGCGGCAAGAGCGAAGGGAAGCGCGGCAAGCGTGAGCACAACGGCGCGCAGCCACAGCGGCGAGCCGGGTGCCGCGAACAGCGCCTCGTGCAAGGCGTTGACAGGGACGTTGGGAAGTGTGCTGTGGCTCGCGAGGATCCGCGGAAGGAACGCAGTTGCGATCAGCGCCGCAAGTGCCGCGAGTGGCGCGGCGACAAGTGGCCCCGTTGCTACCAGGGCGATCCCGGCCGCGGCGAACGCCAGCACGGCGACCCCCGCGGCAACGCCGTGGGGCAGGTAGAAGAAGGCCGCGACGCCAAGGGCCGCTACGAGCACACTGGTCACTGCGCGCAGGCGCAGCGTTCCCCGCGCTGCGTACATGAGCAGGAGCGCCGTCACGCCGGGCACGAGCACGGTGAGAGCTGCCGTGATCCCGTTGACGACGCGTAGGGAGGCTCCATGGCTGGCAGCGGCATGGACGAGCGTGCGCCCCCCTGTGCCCACGATCCGTTCTGCCGTGTCCGAGAGCGACGTGGCCGCGCCGGCGAAGTAGGCGAGCTTGCCGACCCCGACGGCAATCCCCACGGCGATCCCGAGAAGGAGCCAGATCCTGCCTTTGCCTGGCCAGACTCGCGGCAAGCTTGCCTCCTCAACTCGAAACTACGCGGCACGATTGTGTCAGCCCGCGAGTAGGGTCGCCACGTCGTCGACACTCGAGATCGGATGAGACGCGGCCGGAGCCGCCGCGGGAGGTCAAGTGCTATGCGAATCACGCGTTTTGGCTTGCAGATCCCGAACTTCACATTTCCCGGCGTCGAGGACGGGGAGCTCTTCGAGCGGGTCGCCGAGATCGCGGTAGCCGCCGAAGGATCCGGGTTCGACTCGGTGTGGGTGATGGACCACTTCTACCAGATCGCCAACGTCGGACCACGCACGGACCCGATGCTCGAGGCCTACACCCTCCTCGCTGCGATCGCCGCCCGTACCGAGCGCGCCGGCCTCGGAGCGATGGTGACGGGCGTCACCTACCGCAACCCCGCGCACCTGGCCAAGGTGGTGACGACGCTCGACGTGATCTCCTCGGGCCGTGCCATCCTCGGCATCGGCGCGGCTTGGAACGACGACGAGCACGCAGGTTACGGTTTCGGTTTCCCGTCAGTCACTGAGCGCATGGAGCGTCTCGAGGAGGCCCTCAAGATCTGCAGGGCCATGTTCACCGACGAGGCTCCCAGCTTCACCGGGCGGCACTATTCCATTGCGGGCGCGCTCAACCGGCCCCGGCCGATCCGTCCCGGGGGCATTCCGATCCTCGTCGGCGGTAGTGGCGAGCGGAAGACTTTGCGGCTGGTGGCGATGTACGCCGACGCCTGCAACCTCTTCGGCGACGTGGGGACCATCCGCCACAAGCTCGAGGTGCTGAATCGCCACTGCGAGGCGATCGGCCGAGACCCCGCCGAGATCACCAAGACCCGTCTCGGCGGGCTCGTCATCGCGGAGACCAACGCCGAGGCTGAGCGCAAGGCAGGCGTGATGGCCGAGGCGCGCGGCATGGACCCGGCCCGCGTACACGACTACCTGACGGTGGGCGACCCGGACTCGGTGTGCGAGCAGTTGGCGAAGTACTTCGACGCCGGTCTCGACGGGATGATCTTCAACATGAACGATGCGCAGGACCTCGACCCTGTCCGCCTGGCCGGGAAGACTCTCAGCTCCGCTTTCGCCTGAGCACACGCCTGCAGGCGACGCTCAAGCAGAACCGGCCGGCATCAAGACGTCGTGAGCCGCGTCTCGTACGAGGGCCCCCAGCTCCGCGGACGGCACGTCGGGGAACATCTTCTCCGAGAGAACGAGCGCGCCCATGACGGCCCCGAGGGCGCATGCCATCCGGACGCGGTCGCGCAGCGCGATCTCCGGATTCGAGAGGACCTGCTGGAACAAGGCTTCCACGTCCTCGTGGGCGGCATCATGGCGCAGCCGATGCAGCTCGTCCAGGGCGACCTGGTTGCGCTCGAAGAGGACGAAGAGCGGCCGGTGCCCCAGTATCTGGTCGACGAGCCGATCCAGGATCCCGACCGCTAGCTCGGGAGACATCCCCGCCGGGTCGATCCCGCTCAGGGCACCGCGCCCGAACTCGTGCAGCCGGAGATGGAGCTCGATCAAGATGTCTTCCTTGCTGGCGAAGTGATAGTAGATAGCCGCCTTCGAAAAGCCCAGTCGCTCCGCGATCTGGCGCAGCGAGGTCCTCTCGTAGCCCCGCTCGGTGAACAGTTCCAGGGCAATGTCGAGAATCCGTTCCCGCGTGCTGCTCTCCTCAGCGGACCCGGGTTCCGGGCCCGGCCCTGGCTGTGTCCCGGTCCCGGTCTGCGACATGGGCTTGAGCATCTCCGTGATTCTACTTGACAGCAGGTAAGTAAGACACTTACCATGCGGCAAGTTAGTAATCCTCCCAGAAGGACCGGCTCAGAACTCATGGCGAGCGATTCGATGATCCAAGCCGAAGGCCTGAAGAAGCGCTACGGCGAGACGGTCGCACTGGCCGGGATCGATCTCGACGTGCCCGCCGGCGCCATTCTCGGCATGCTGGGACCGAACGGCGCGGGAAAGACGACTGCTGTTCGTATCCTGACGACTCTGGCCCTCCCCGACGGGGGTCATGCTCGGGTCGCCGGCTTCGACGTCGTCACGGAGGGGCCCCAAGTCAGGCGCAACATCGGTGTCACCGCACAGGATGCGACACTCGACGAGATGCTGACCGGTCGGCAGAACCTCGTCATGATCGGGCGCCTGAGCGGACTGCACCGGGCCGAAGCACGGGTGAGGGCACGCGACCTGCTCGAGCAGTTCGACCTTGCCGATTCCGGCAACCGGATCCTGAAGGATTACTCGGGGGGAATGCGCAGGCGCCTCGACCTGGCGGCCGGCCTGGTGACCCACCCGCCGGTGCTGTTCCTCGACGAGCCGACCACAGGGCTCGACCCGACGAGCCGGGTGCGGATGTGGGGCATCATCCGCGAGCTCGTCGCCGACGGCGTCACGCTTCTGCTCACCACGCAGTACCTCGATGAGGCCGACGAGCTTGCCGACCGGATCGTGGTCGTCGACCATGGCCGGGTCATCGCCGCCGGCACGGCCCCGGAGCTGAAGACGAAGATCGGAGGGGCACGCCTGGAGGTGACGCTCAACGCGCCCGATCCGGCAGCGGCCGGCGCGCTCGGGCCGTTTGTCGCCGGCGCGATCCAAGTCAGCCACGACGGCCGGCGGCTGCGGGCGCCGGTCCGCAGCGGCGACGGACTGGCGACCACGATCGTGCGTGCCCTCGACGAGGCGGGCATAACCGTCGACGACGTGGCCCTCCACCAGCCCTCTCTCGACGATGTGTTCTTCGCTCTCACCGGCCACCCGATGTCAGATCGTGCGAACGACGGAGAACCCGAGGTCGAATCTTCCGGCGCCGAAATTGAGGTGGCGCTCAGATGACCGCCGTTGTCACCCGGTTGACGCCGGCCATCGCGCCGTCGCGCTCGCACCGGCTGGTTCGCCAGCTCAGCAATGTCTCCGTGCTCACCGGGCGCAATCTCGTACACATCGCGCGCGAGCCGCTGCAGCTGTCGGACGTCACGATCCAGCCCGTGCTGTTCACCGCCTTGTTCGTCTACGTGTTCGGCGCCGGGGTCGTCCTTCCCCACGGAGGCACCTACGCGAGCTTCGCGATCGCAGGCATGCTCGCGCTCAACCTGACGACCTCGGCGATGGGCACGGCGGTCGGGCTCAGCAACGACCTCAACGGCGGGATAATCGACCGCTTCCGGTCGCTGCCCATGTGGCGGCCGGCAGTGCTCGTCGGGCGGTCGCTCACCGACCTGTTGACCGCTGTGATGTGCGCCTTTTTCGTGTGCATGACAGGCCTGCTCGTCGGTTGGCGCCCTGAGGGCAGCGTGGAGTCGACAATTGCCGGCTTCGCCATCTTCCTGTTCTTCAGCTACTCGCTCTCGTGGGGCTGTGCGTGCCTCGGCATCGTGAGCAAAGGACCCGAGTCGGCCCAGGGCGTCGGGCTCGTCGTCCTGTTCCCTCTGGCCGTCGTCTCCAACGCGTTGGTCCCGACCGCGCACATGCCGGCCGTGCTACGCGTCGTCGCCGACTGGAACCCGGTGAGCGCGGTGACAGCCGCGTGCCGCCAGCTCTTCGCCAACCCGAACCCTTCCGCGGCGATGCACTCCTGGCCGATGCAGCACCCCATTGTCACCTCGCTGATGTGGTCCATCGGGATGCTCGCCGTCTTCGCCCCGTTGGCGACCCACCTCTTGGTCCGGCGCACACGCGGCTGACAAAGGCCCCTCAGGACGGAAACGGCGGGCTCACGCGCCGCCCCAGCAGGCACAAAAACAACGCGTGGAGCATCTCGGCCGTCGCGCCCCAGATCACGTCCTCGCCCAAGTCGAAAAAATGCATCGTCCAAGCCGGATCTCCGGCGCGGTCCCATCGCTCCTGCCAATAGCGGCCCGGGGCGACAAGCTCTGCGAGCGGCACAACCAGGACACAATCGACCTCGTCTGGGTTCGGCTCGAGAGCCGGCCGACCCCGCGCTGCTCCCACGAACGGAAGGATGGGAGCCGAACGCCGGGGACGGGCCAAGCTCGAGAGCTCGCCGAGCACTTCGACCGCGTCCGTGGTGAGGGCCACCTCCTCTTCCGCTTCGCGCAGCGCTGCGGCGAGCGGGTCCTCGCCCGGCTCGATGCGGCCGCCCGGGAAGGCGACCTCGCCCGGGTTCGCGCGCAAGTGTGCCGCCCTGCGGATGAGCACGACCGAGACGGGCGAGTCGCTGTCGCTCTCGTCGCAGGGCACGAGCACGATGAGCACGGCCGCACCGGCCGCACCGGCCTCGCCGGCGGCGACTTGCACACGCTGGGTGCCGGTGCCGGCCGCGCCGGCTGCGAACACACGCCGCGCAGCGCCCATGGTGAGCTCCAAGGCGGGATCCGCGACCTCGAGCCCGTCAAATGGAGGGTCGACCCGCCTAGCCCATGCAGGCCGGGGGATCGCTTGGCGGGCCACCCGCTGAGTGTAAGCCGGAGCCTGATCGCGCCGGCAGCCGGGCACGAGGCCCGGCTGCCGAAGTCGTCCTTGAGGCTGCTGGGACAGGAGCTACATCATCCCCATGCCGCCGCCGGCACCCGCCGTAGCAGCGGAGTTGTCGGCCTTTTCCGGCTTGTCGGCGATGAGCGCCTCGGTGGTGAGCAACAGGGCGGCAATAGACGCCGCGTTCTGCAACGCCGAGCGGGTGACCTTCGCCGGGTCGATGATGCCGGCCTTGACCAGGTCCTCGAGCTCGCCGGTGAGAGCGTTGAGGCCGATCGTGCCCTTTGCACGCTCGACCTCTCGCACCATCACGGCGCCCTCGAAGCCTGCGTTGATGGCGATCCACTTCAGCGGTTCGGCGAGCGCACGCCCGACGATCGCCGCACCTGTGGCTTCGTCGCCGGTCAGACCGGCGATCGCCTTGTTGACCGCTGCGCGGCTACGGACGAGGGCGGTGCCGCCACCGGCGACGATGCCCTCCTCGATCGCAGCGCGGGTCGCGGAGAGCGCGTCCTCGATGCGGTGCTTCTTCTCCTTGAGCTCGATCTCGGTCGCCGCGCCCACCTTGACGACTGCGACACCGCCGGCAAGCTTGGCGAGCCGCTCTTGGAGCTTCTCGCGGTCCCAGTCCGAGTCGGTGTCCTCGATTTCCCGCTTGATCTGGGCAATCCGGCCCTTCACCTCGTCGGTGGCGCCTGCACCGTCGACGATCGTCGTGTCGTCCTTGGTGACCACGATGCGCCGCGCCCGACCCAGGAGGTCGAGCGTCGTGTTCTCGAGCTTGAGCCCGACCTCCTCGGAGATGAGCTGAGCACCCGTGAGGACGGCGATGTCACCGAGCATGGCCTTGCGTCGCTCGCCAAAGCCGGGTGCCTTCACCGCGACGGACTGGAACAAGCCGCGGATCTTGTTCACCACGAGAGTGGCGAGAGCCTCGCCCTCCACGTCCTCGGCGATGATCAGCAACGGCTTGCCCGCCTGCATGACCTTCTCGAGCACGGGGACCAGGTCGTGGACCGAGGAGACCTTGCCGTTGACGATGAGCAGGTAGGCGTCCTCGAGGGTCGCCTCCTGGCGCTCCGGGTCGGTCACGAAGTACGGGGAGAGGAAGCCCTTGTCGAACTGCATGCCCTCGGTGAACTCGAGCTCGAGCCCGAAGGTGTTGGACTCCTCGACCGTGACGGTCCCGTCCTTGCCGACCTTGTCGATCGCGTCGGCAAGCACCTCGCCGATGGAGACGTCCGCTGCTGAGATGGCAGCCACCTGCGCGATCTCCTGGCGGCCATCGACCTCTTTGGCCTGGTGCTGGATCGACTGGACGGCTGCGGCAACTGCCTTCTCGATGCCACGCTTCAGCGACATCGGGTTGGCTCCCGCAGCCACGTTGCGAAGGCCCTCGCGCACCAACGCCTGGGCGAGCACCGTCGCGGTGGTCGTCCCGTCGCCCGCCACGTCGTTGGTCTTCGTCGCGACTTCCTTCACGAGCTGGGCGCCCATGTTCTCGAAGTGATCCTCGAGCTCGATGTCGCGGGCGATCGTGACACCGTCGTTGGTGATCGTCGGCGCGCCGAACTTCTTGTCGAGCACGACGTTGCGGCCCTTCGGGCCAAGGGTCACTTTGACAGTGTCGGCGAGCTTGTTGACCCCGATCTCCAGCCGGCGTCTCGCATGTTCGTCGAAAACAAGCATCTTGGGCATTAGGAGATGACCTTTGCCAGCACGTCACGGCTCGAGAGGATGAGGAGCTCCTCGCCGTCGTGGGTGATCTCAGTACCTCCATACTTCGAGTAGACGACCTTGTCGCCGACGGCCACGCCCATTGGGACGAGCTCACCGGTGTTCTCGGTGCGCCGACCCGGGCCTACCGCGAGAACTTCACCCTGTTGGGGCTTCTCCTTCGCCGTGTCGGGGATGACAAGGCCGGATGCGGTCATCTCTTCTGACTCGCTCGGCCGAACGACGATGCGGTCGTCCAAGGGCTGCAACTTCATTTCAGGGGCCTCCTGTCTGGCTCCGTTAGCACTCTCGACTTACGAGTGCCAACGATACCGTCAGTGAGCGTCGCTGGCAACCTCGCAGGCGGAGTGCTACCTCGAGGTGCGAAGCTGCAGGTCAGGGACTGCGCCGGCGTCAAGCGGCGTCGGTCCGGACCGCTCGAGCTGGAAATAGCCGGCCGCCGCGATCATCGCGGCGTTGTCGGTGCACATCGCGCGGCTCGGGAGATACGACCTCATCCCCCGATCGTCGAAGACCTCGGCAAAACGTGCCCGGAGCGACGAATTGGCCGCCACTCCCCCGGCCAGGCAGGCACCCCGAGCCCCGATCTCGGTCGCCGCCGCGACGGTCTTCGCGACGAGCACGTCGACCACCGCCTCCTGGAACGACGCCGCCACGTCCGCGTTCGTCACTTGCGGATGGGCCCGGACGTAGCTGACGACCGCCGTCTTGAGCCCGGAGAAGGAGAAGTCGAAGGCCCCCGCGGTCGACGCCCTGGGGAAACGGATCGAGGAAGCATCGCCCGAGAGGGCCAACCGGTCGATCTCGGGACCGCCCGGGTAGCCGAGCCCGAGATAGCGGGCGACCTTGTCGAACGCCTCACCTGCAGCGTCGTCGACCGTGGCCCCGAGCACGCGATAACTGCCCGGCGCGTCCAGCGCGACGAGCAGGGTGTGGCCACCGGACACGAGGAGGACCACCACCGGCAACTCGATCTCGGGTGCCTCCAACATCGCCGCGTACAGATGTCCCTCGAGGTGGTTCACCCCGACGAAGGGCACGCCCCAGGCAAGGGCGAGCGCCTTGGCAGTGCTGACGCCGACAAGCAGGGCCCCGATGAGCCCGGGGCCGATCGTCGCTGCCACGGCATCGATCCCGACCGGGCCGGCGGGATCCTCGAAGCTGCGCCCACGGCGGTCGAGGCCGGCACCGGCCAGGGCATCGGTCACGACCGGTAGCGCGAGCTCGACGTGCGCACGACCTGCCAGCTCGGGCACGACCCCCCCGTACCGGGCGTGCAGGTCCACCTGGCTCGAGACGACGGAGGTGACGACCGTCCGCCCGCGCTCGACCACCGCCGCAGCCGTCTCGTCACACGAGGTCTCGATGCCGAGGACGCGGCCGCGGGCGGTCACTTCTCGGGCGCAGCCGGCGCTTGACCGGCGCCGTGTGGCGGGCCCAGCGGCCTGAGCCGAGCTTCGATCCCTTCGAGCCGCAGGCGGTAGTCGTCGGTGTGGATGTCGTGAGCCCACATGACGAGCGCGTCCTCGTGCACCTCGGAGTAGTAGTTCTTGCGGACGCCTGCCGGCACGAAACCGAACTCGTGGTAGAGGGCCTGAGCGCCCACGTTCGAGACCCTCACCTCCAAGGTCAGGTGCTGCGCCGAACGCTGCCGCGCCTCCCGGGCGAGCTGGAGCAGCAGCCGGCGTGCGACACCATGGCGCTGCCATTCCGGGGCGACGCCGATGTTGGTCACGTGTGCCTCGCCGACGACGACCATCATGCCGGCGTAGCCGACGACTTGAGGGCCGACACAGGCCACGTAGTACGCGCGCGTCGCCGGCTGGGTGATCTCGCTCAGGTAGAGCCCCAGCGACCATGGGCTCGGGAAGATCCGCCGCTCGATCGCGATCACGCTCTTCAGGTGCGAGCGCCGCATCGGCACGACCTCGACGACTCGTTCGGGTGCGCCGTCCGCGGCTTTTGACTTCCTTGCGACCTTGCCGGCACGGCCCGAGCGCAGGTGGAACATGGCGCGCACGCTCGTCACTCAGCTCACCGCCTCGCGGCCCTCACGCGAGCTCCAGTTGATCCGCGCGTCGGCCTCCCGCCCGTAGAAGGGGCGCACAGAAGCCGGATCACAGCAACGCCCGTCCTTCGTTGCCGCGATCGCCAGCACGGCCAGCGAGGCTACCGGAGGAGCGGCCAGGGCGGTTCCGCCGAAGACCGGCGCGGGCACCATGGCGCGCTCGAGCAGTTCGCGATGGCGAAGCGCGCCGTCGCCAACGAGGAGGACCGGTCCCACGCCCTCGGCCAGCCCGGCCAGCCCGGCCAGCTCGGCCAGCTCGGCCAGCTCGGTCGCGAGCTCGGCCGGGGCCCCGACGCGAACATCCGGTGCGGGCCTTGCCGGCATCAGCCACGCAACCTCGCCGCGGCGCATGTCGATGACGGGTATGACGGCACCGAGACCCGACGGGCAGGCCGCTTTGAGCACCTCGAGGCTCGTCGCGGTGACAACCGGGAGCCCGAGGGCACCGGCGAGAGCCTTCGCCGCCGCGACGCCGACGCGGAGACCGGTGAACAGCCCCGGGCCGATGTCCACCGCTATGGCGTCGAGCTCGGCCGGAGTGATCATCGCGATCCGGCAAACGTCCGCGATCGCGGGGTGCAGCGTCTCGGCCTGTCGGCGACCGGGACGGGCCGTGACGCTCGCCAACGGGCCGGTCTCGTCAGCGACTGCGACCCCTACCTCGATGGTCGCCGTTTCGATGGCGAGGATCCTCATGCTGCGCCCTCCGTGCCGGCACCCGCCGTTCCTGGGCCGAGCGCCTCGCGCAGCCCGGCGATCCGTGAGGTCCAGCACGCACCGCGGGCCTCGATGGAAATGGTCCGCTCGTCGTCGGACCGGCCCCAGTCGAAGCGCACCACGAGCGCGTCGGCACCGTAAAGCGGCTCGGCCGCTTCTCCCCACTCGACGACGACGACACCACCCTCGTCGAGCTCCTCCTCCAACGCGAGGTCGACCACCTCCTGCAGGTGACCAAGGCGCCAGAGATCGACATGGGTCACAGGCGGTGCAGTCCGGTACTTGTGGGCGAGCATGAACGTAGGGCTCGTCACGGGCTCTCTTCCCCCGAGTGCCGCCACCAAGCCCTGGACGAACGTGGTCTTCCCGGCGCCGAGGGAGCCGACGAGCAGCACCACGTCGCCCGCGCCCAGAAAATGCGCGATCCCCGCACCGATCGCCCGGGTCTGTTCTTCGCTCGCAGTCGAGACCGTCGCCTGGCTCTCCATTAGGAGGTCCGGCTCACCGTCTGTGCCGGCCTCACAGGAGGAACTTCTTCGCCCGTATGAGATCGGCCCGCATTTCGGCGACGACGACGCCGCCTCCCCGAAGCGCATAGGCGGGGTGGAACGTCGGGAGCAGCACCCTAGAGCCATAGGTATAGGCCCTGCCGCGCAAGGAGGTGACGCCTTCGGTGACACCGAGCAGTGTGCGGCTCGCGAAGTTGCCGAGCGAGACGATCACCTTCGGTGCCACGAACTCGACCTGGGACTCGAGGAAGTGGCGACAGGTGGCGACCTCGAGCGGGTCCGGGTCCCGGTTGCCGGGAGGTCGGCACTTCACGACGTTCGCGATGTAACAGCCGGTCCGGTCCAGACCGAGCTCTTCGGCCAGCAGCCGGTCGAGCAGCTGACCGGACCGCCCGACGAAGGGCTCCCCGACCAGGTCTTCTTCCCGGCCCGGTGCTTCACCCACCAGCATGAGCGCGGCAACGGGGTTCCCCGCCGAGAAGACCACCTTGGTTCGCCCGGAGGCAAGGGGGCAGGCGACGCAGCCGAGCGCCACCGCCTCTAGGTCGGCGAGGGTCGTCACTAGCCGATGATCGTAGCTACCACAGCCCCGCGCGGCTCGGGTGCCAGGGCGCTAGGTTGCTCCCGAGCCCGGATGAGCCGCAAAGGGGTCCAGTGCAGGCACTGCTGTTCCAACACAACCTCGCGAGGGAGGCCGCGGCCGTGATCGGCGGCCGGGTCGACAAGCGGGCCTTTGTTTCGAAGTATGCGCCGATCAGCCTGGAGGAAGTCCCCGAGCCCGTCCCGCCCGCTGCCGGCTGGGTCAAGTGCGAGACCGTCATAAGCGGCATCTGCGGCTCGGACGCGAAGCAGATCTTCTTGAACGGCCGGAGGGACAACGCGCTCACTGCGCTCGTCTCGTTCCCCCACGTCCTCGGTCACGAGGCGGTGGCGCACAGGCTCGACACGGGACGCCGCGTGGTTCTCAACCCCTGGCTGTGGTGCACGCCGCGCGGCATCGAACCGCTGTGCGAAGCCTGCGCCGCGGGGCGCTATCCCTGGTGCCGGAACTTCCGGAACGGGAACCTCCCCGTCGCCATCCACCTCGGCAACTGTGCGGGCGCCCCAGGTGTGCATGCGGAGCGTTTCTGCGCGCACGAGAGCCAGCTGTTCGATGTGCCCGAGACCCTGAGCGACGAGGCCGCGATCTTGTCCGACCCGGTCAGCGTCTCGCTCCGTTCGATCCTTCTCAGCCCCCCGGACTCTTCGCTCCCCGTGCTCGTGTACGGGTCAGGCACGCTCGCGTTCGCCGCGATAGGGCTGCTTCGTCACCTCTACCCGCAGCTCGAGATCTGGGCGGCCACGCGGCCGGGCTTCCGGTCCTCGCTCGCCACCAAGCTCGGTGCCGACGCCGTGCTGAGCTGCGAACCCGACGAGCTCGTGCGTGAGGTGTCGCTGCGGACGGGCGAGACCGCGCTCACGCCGTGGAGCGGCAAGGACTGGCTCCAGGACGGCCCGGGTGTCGTCTACGACACGATCGGCAGCACCGAGACCGTCGAGACGTCCCTGCGTCTCTTGCACACCGGCGCCACGCTCGTGGTGAGCGGCGTCGAGCCGCCCAAGCGGTTCGAGTGGACACCCATGTACTTCAAAGAGCTTCGGGTCATCGGCTCGAACGGCTTCGGCATCGAGGAGGTCGCCGGCGTCCGCAAGCACGCCTTCGAGCACTACTTCGACTTCGCCCAGGCCGGCCTGGACCTCACGGCGGTCGTGACCCACCGCTTCCCGTTGGCTCGCTGGCGCGAGGCGGTGCTCACCCTTGCGGACTCCAGGCACACGGGGGCCGTCAAGGTGCTCCTCCAGCCGTGAGCCTCAGCCGAAGACCAACCGGGCCGACAGCGAGTCGAGGAGCTCGCCGATCTCCTCGCGCCGCTCGTACATGAGCATGTGGCCGGCACCGTCGTACTCGTACAGGCTGGCGTGCTCGAAGCTGGCGGCCAGCCGCCGCGCAAAAAGCGGAGGCGTGAGGTGATCGCTGGTGCCGACGGCCACGACCACGGGCACCTCGACGTCGTCGAACGGCGCCCTCTCCTCGAAACCGAGCACCTCTCCGACAAGCCCCGTGAACACCTCTGGCTCGGTCGAGCGGAGCAACCGGAGCGTCGCGGCGACCTCCGCCGGACGCGGCCGTCGCCCAAAGCCGAGGCGCGACGCGAGGTACCCGGTGTCGCCGGTCGGCAGCGCCGGCCGGTCCGGCCGCCAAATGCCCACACCGGCACCGGCCACCCGGCTGACCGCGGCCGCGAGCCGGCCCCAACTCCGGACCGGCAGGCCCAGTCCGCCGCTGGTCCCTATCAAGGCGACCGCTCCGATCCGGGTCCCGAGCAGGTCCGGGTGACGCCGGGCCAAGCGCAGGCAGACCATTCCGCCCATGGAGTGGCCCACGAGCACGACATGGCCGAGATCGAGCGCCGCCAGCACTTCGGCCACGTCGCCGGCCATCGCCGAGATGGTGACGCCCTCGTCGCCGGCAGTCGAGAGCCCGTGGCCTCTGAGGTCGAGCGCGATCACACGGTGCGTCGAAGCGAGGTCCCGCAGCTGATAGCTCCACACGTCCGCGCAAAGGCTGGCTCCGTGCAGCAACAGCAAAGGCGGGCCTTCGCCCCTTTCGATCAGGTGAGACTCGCCTCCGTCCCGCGTGACGAGCGCACGGTGCACGACGTCGTCGGGCACCGCGAGCTCCGGATCGTCGGGCGCGGCCGAGTCCTTGTGCCGTCGTAGGTACCGGTGCGAAAGGGCGTAGGCGACCCCCGCAGCGCTGAAGACACCGGCCGTCGCGTACGCGACAGCACTCTTGCCGCTCGGCGCCACTAGAGCGGCCCGACGGCGCCGCGGACGTGCCTGCGGGGCAGGCGGGGCCCGATCCGGCAAAGGATCTCGTAGGAGATCGTGCCGATCCGGTCGGCCCATTCCTGGGCGGACACGGTCTCGGCACCCTGGGAACCGATCAGCACGACCTCGTCACCGCAGCGCACACCGGAGTCCGGGCCGCAGTCGACCAGCAGCTGGTCCATCGTGACCGTGCCCGCCACTCGCCGGCGGCGGCCGCCGACGAGCAGTTCGCCACCGCCTTGGAACAGCCCTCTCGGAACCCCGTCGGCATAGCCGACGGGCACCGTGGCGATGTCAGCCCTCTCCGCCAACGCGTACGCCCGTCCATAGCTCGTCCGCTCCCCCGCGCCCAGCGTACGCACATGACTGACCTGGGTCTTCCAGGTCAAGGCCGGGCGGAGCGCCCCGGCACCGGCCGCCTCGATCGGCTCGGGAGAAACGGCTGTCGAGGGCAGGTAGCCGTAGAGGGAGATCCCGCAGCGCACGAGGTCGTAGCGCGACGACGCGTGCGCGATCGCTCCAGCCGAGTTCGCGGCGTGAAGCCGGGCCGGTGAGGGAAGCCCGGCCGCTTCCAGGCTCGAGCGAAGAGCGTCGAAACGCGACAGCTGCTCGCCGGTGAAGGGGTCGGCAGGCTCGTCTGCGACCGCCAGATGCGTCCAGAGGCCCGCGTAGCGCAACTCCGGCGCCTGGACGACCTGCTCCACAATCCGACGTGCCTCGTCGAAGTCGGCGCCCACCCGGTGCATGCCGCTGTCGAGCTTCACCTCGACGTCGACCCGGCGCGAGGCACGCGTTGCCGCCCGGCGGATCGCGTCCAAGCCGGGCTGGGTGTAGACGGTCGGGATCAGGTCACGCGCGACGACTTCTCCCATGGCCTCGGCAGCGGGCTCGGAGAGGAGCAGGATCGGCACCTCCAATCCCGCTTCGCGCAACACCACGCCTTCTTCGACGAGCGCTACACCAAGCGACGTCGCACCACCTGCGAGCGCAGCGCTCGCGACGGGGACCGCCCCGTGACCGTACCCGTCCGCTTTCACCACTGCGCACAGGGCGGCGGGCGAGGCGACGGCCTTGAGCACGCCCGCGTTCGACGAGATGGCGTCGAGGTCCACCTCCGCCCACGCGCGACGTTGCCAGTGCTCAGTCATGGGCGCCCGAGAGCACGATCGCGACCAGCTCGGGCAGGTCACCGGCCACGAGGCCCTCCGCGAACCCGAGGCCGGCTGCGCGCCCGTGCACGTGCGCCCCGAGAGCGGCGGCCCGCAAGGGATCGACACCCCTTGCAAGAAAGGCGCCTATGACTCCGGACAGCACGTCACCGGTCCCCGCCGTTGCAAGACGAGACGAGCCGGACGTGACGAGGAAGGCCTGGCCGTCAGGCGCGGCGACCGCCGTCGTCGAGCCCTTCAAGAGAACGATCGCGCCGAGGTCGCGAGCGAGGGACCGGGCCGCCGCGATGCGGTCGCCACCTGGGCGGCTGTCGCCGTCCGATGTCGTGGCGGCAAGCCGCGCGTACTCGCCGTCGTGCGGTGTGAGCACCGCTGGGACCTTGCGCCCCGCCAACACCTCGCGAGCCTGCTCGAGTGGGCCGAGCGCCCCCAGCCCGTCGGCGTCGACTATCACCGGGACCTCGGCTTCGGCGACGAGGCGACGCACCGACGCTATTACCCCCGCCTCTGACCCGATCCCGGGGCCGATCACCAACGCCCGGCACCTGCGCAGCTCGCCCAGCACCGCGTCCGCAAAGTCCGTCGGCACCGACAGCGCGACTGCTTCGGAGGCCGGCAGCTCGTCCGCCGACGCGCCCGGCACACACCAGCGCACCATGCCGGCTCCCGCCCGCTGAGCGGCACTGGTCGAGAAACGTGCGGCCCCGATCATCCCCGGGGACCCTGCGACCACGACACATGCCGAGCGCCACTTGTTGGTCTCGGGCTCACGGGCCGGGAGCCAGCCCGCGATATCGGCGTCCTCGACCAGCCACACCTTGCCCGGTGCCACGGCGATCCCGATCGGTGCCACCTCGACTCTTCCGGCGAGCGCGGGACCATCACCCATCAAGAGCCCGGGCTTGAGCGCCGCCATCGTGACGGTCTCGGTGGCCGAGACGGCGCCCTCGCAGGCGCGACCCGTCTCCGCGTCGAGACCGGACGGGATGTCGATCGCGAGCACGGGCGTGCCCGCCGGCACGGCCGGAGCTCGGTACTCACCCCTGAACCCGGTGCCGTAGGCGGCGTCGATCACGAGCTCGCATGCCGACAGCGTCGTCGGCAACGCGCCGGGGTCGATCTCTGTGACCCTGACGCCCCGGCGGCGCAACATGGAGGCGGCCACGCGCCCGTCGTCGCCGTTGTGGCCCCGGCCCGCGACGACGACAGCCCTCTTGCCGTAGGCGCCGCCCAACAGACCGATCGCCGCATGGGCCACAGCAGCGCCGGCGCGGGCGACAAGGGTGTCGAGGCCGACTTCGGCGATGGCCGCTTGATCTGCGGCCCTCAGCTCCTCACGGCTATGGACGGGTTGCATGCGGGTGTCCTTCAGTCCGCCACGACGACAGCGGCGGCGACCGAGTCGGTGTGGGTGAGCGACACGTGCCAGGAGCGGATGCCGAGCGCTTCGGCGCGGCTGGCCGCAACCCCGGAGATCTCGAGCCGTGGCGCTGCCGAGCCGCCACCAAAGACCTCCACATCGGCGAACCGCACGCCTCCGAGGCCAGTGCCGAGCGCCTTCATCGTGGCCTCCTTGGCGGCGAAGCGAGCCGCTAAGCCGGGCACTGGATCAACCCGCTCGGACAAAAGGGACCGCTCTGCGTCGGTGAAGATGCGCGCGGCTGCCTGGGGTCGCCGGGCCAGGAGCCGGCGAAAACGCTCGATGTCGACCGCGTCTATGCCCAGCCCGATCACTTCCCGACCCCATTCCGGTCCGCGGGCCCCGTCACGTCCGCCGTCGCCGTTCACTCGACCGTGACGACCTTGGCGAGATTGCGCGGCCTGTCGACGTCGTTGCCGCGCGCACGCGCGACCCCGTACGCGAGCGCCTGGAGGGGCACTATCGCCACGGCCGGCGACAACAGCTCGGGCACGACGGGGATCTCCAGGACCTCGTCCGCGACCGCCTTGGTCGCCTCGTCGCCCTCGTCGCACACCACCACGACCGTTGCGCCACGAGCCTTGACCTCGGCGATGTTCGCCATCACCTTTTCCCACAGGCGCCCCCGGGTGGCGATGGCGACGACTACGGCGCTCTCGTCGATGAGCGCGATCGGGCCGTGTTTCATCTCCCCGGCCGGATAGGCCTCCGCCCGGACGTAGGCGAGCTCCTTCAACTTGAGAGCACCTTCGAGCGCGACGGCATAGCCCACACGACGGCCCAGGAAGTAGACGTCCTGCACCTCGGCAAGCCGGTTCGCCACCGAGAAGTAGTCGTCCATCCGAGCGATCGCACCTCCGACGAGCCCCGGCAGGGAGAGGAGCCCGCCTGCGAGCTCGCGCCCCTCTTCAGGCCCGATCGTCCGGCGTTGACGTGCAAAGTGGAGGGCGAGAAGCTGGAGCATCACTATCTGGGCCGCGTGGCACTTGGTGGACGCGACCCCGATCTCCGGCCCTGCTCTTGTGTAGAGGGCGCCGTCCGCCTCGCGGGCCAGCAGCGAGTCGACGACGTTCGTCAGCGCAATGGTCTTGGCACCGCGGCGCCGTGCCTCGCGCAGCGCGTGGAAGGTGTCGACGGTCTCCCCCGACTGGCTGACCGCTACGACGAGAGTATGTTCACCGAGGATCGCGTCCCGGTAGCGGAACTCGCTGGCTATCTCGACCTCCGCTGGCATCCGGGCCCAGTGCTCGAAGGCGATCCGGCCGCTGAGGCAGGCGTAGTAGGCAGAGCCGCAGCCCATCAGCACGACACGCTCGATCTCGTCCAGGTCGGATCCGGTGAGGCGGAGCTCTTCGAGCTCGGTCGTGCCGTCGCCGTGAAGCCTTCCCATCAGGGTGTCTGCGAGTGCCTTCGGCTGCTCGTGGATCTCTTTGGACATGAAGTCGTCGTAGCCGTCGCGCCGCGCCGCGACGAGATCCCATCCGACCTCGAGTGGCACGAGCCCGCGCTGTTGGCCGTCGAGACCTACGACCGAGACCGAATCGGGCCTGACCTCGGCGATCTCGTCATCCCCGAGCTGGTAGAGCTCCCGGGTCGTCCCGAGGAGTGCCGCGATGTCGGACGCGACCAGGCCGGTCCCTTCGATCCGCCCCAAGATGAGCGGCGAGGTCCGGCGCGCCGCTGCGATTACTCGGGGCTCCCTTGTGCTCACGGCCGCGAGCGCAAAGTCCCCGCGAAGCTCGCCGACGCACCGTCGCAGCGCCTCGGCGAGGCCGGCTCCGCTTGCGATCTCCCGCTCGAGCATGTGGGCAACGATCTCAGAGTCGGTCTCAGAGGACCGTGTGTGGCCCTCGGCGGCCAGCTTGCCCCAGAGCTCCTGGTAGTTCTCGATGATGCCGTTGTGCACGATCGCCACGGTGCCGGTGCAGTCGCAGTGCGGGTGGGCGTTGCGCTCGACCGCGGCCCCATGGGTCGCCCACCGCGTGTGGCCGATTCCGGCGGTCATGTGAGCTGGCGCGCCGGGAGCGGCCGCTCGAAGCGTCTCGAGGGAATGGCCGCGCGCGGCATCGCGCTTTCGCCACAGAAGCTCGTCGCTGACGAGAGCGACCCCTGCTGAGTCATAGCCGCGGTATTCGAGAAGAGCCAGCGCGTCCAGCATCACCTGCAACGGCTCGGCCGCGCCGGTGACGCCGATGATCCCGCACATGCCTGAAGGCTACGACCTGTCGGCTTGGCCGGTGGCGTCAAGCTCGCGAAGCACGACCGTGACGAGCCGGTCGACCACGTCGTGAGCCAGTTCGTGCGTCGGCGCCTCCGCCATGACCCGCACGAGCGCCTCTGTCCCCGAGGCCCGCAACAGCACGCGGCCGTTGTAGCCGAGCTCGGACTCGACGAGCGAGACCTCGTCCCATACGGCACTGGCAAGGGAGAGGCGTGACGGGTCGGCAACGTGCACGTTGCGAAGCACCTGAGGCAGGCGCGTCATCGCCTCGGCTGCCAGCTCTGCGAGCGGGCGCCTGTGCCGGGCGACGAGCTCAATGAGAAGAAGCGCTGTCAGTATCCCGTCGCCGGTCATGCCGTGTCGGCGGAACACAAGATGGCCGGACTGCTCGCCACCGAGCTGCAAGCCGTTGGCCTCGATAGCGTCGCTGACGTACCGGTCCCCGACCGGGGTCTCGACAACCCCGATCCCGCGCCCCGCGAGCGCTTGGCGGAGCCCCAGATTGCTCATGACGGTCACGACTATCGACCCCCCGGTCAAAAGCCCACGCTCGAGGAGGTCGAAGGCGAACATTGCGAGCAGTTGGTCCCCGTCCACGAGCTCACCGGTGTGGTCGACGGCCAGCACCCGGTCGGCGTCACCGTCGAGCGCGACGCCGAGTGCCGCTCCGGAGGCCACGACGGCCTCCTGCAAGAGCTGCAGGTGGGTCGAGCCACAGCCGGCGTTGATGTTGACTCCGTTCGGCTCTGCGCAAAGAACCTTGTGGGAGATCCCGAGGCGCTCGAGCACGGCCGGAGCGACAGTGCTCGCGGCGCCGTTGGCACAGTCGATCACGACCTCGAGGTCGAACTGGGCATCACCGTCGACGGCATCAGCGAGGTGATCGGCATAGGTCCACAGCGCCTCCGGGTCCGCTCGCACCGCACCGAGGCCGCGTCGGCCAGGTCCCCGGTCGGGCGCCTCATCGATCGCGGCTGACGAGGCCAGCCGGTCGAGCTCGTCCTGGATGGCGATCTCGAGCTCGGTGGCGAGCTTGGTGCCACCGGCACCGAGAAGCTTGATGCCGTTGTCGCCGAACGGGTTGTGCGAGGCAGAGACCATCGCAGCCGGAACCCCGCGGTCTGCCGCGAGCCAGGCAAGACCAGGAGTCGGGATGACCCCGACGTCCACGACGTCGATGCCCTCGGCCGCGATGCCGGCGGCAAGTGCCGATTGGATCATCGTCCCGGATTGCCTGGTGTCACGCCCGAGGAAAAAGGGCGAGCCCGACACGATCCGGGCCGCAGCCCGCCCGAGCGCGAGGGCAAGCTCGGGTGTCAGGTCGGCGCCGGCGACGCCTCGCATTCCGTCGGTGCCGAACCGCGGCGCCATCGGTGCTCAGCGCTTCGAGTACTGAGGGGCCTTACGGGCTTTCTTCAAGCCGTACTTCTTGCTCTCCTTCTCTCGCGCGTCGCGTGTGAGCATGCCCGCCTTCTTGAGGTTGCCTCGAAGGTCGGCCTCGAGCTCGATGAGCCCCCGGGCGATGCCGAGACGGAGCGCGCCTGCCTGACCTGCGATCCCTCCTCCGTCGATGGTCGCGTCCACGTCGTAACGCTCAGCGGCACCGGCTATGCGCAGCGGCTCGGTTGCGAGCGTCCGGTGGGTCTCCGAGGGGAAGTACTCCTCGAACGGCCGCTTGTTGATCGTGATGGCACCTTCACCGGTGCGCAGGCGCACACGGGCGACGGCGCGCTTGCGGCGGCCGGTCGACTGGACGAGTGGCTTTGCCATGGAACAGCGGTCCTTCGGGGCTAGGAAGCTCGCCGAGCGGCGGGCAGATCGAGGGGGATGGGCATCTGGGCGGCGTGCGGGTGGTCGGGACCGGCGTAGACCTTCAACTTCCCGAGCATCTTGTGCCCGAGCGCGCCCTTGGGAAGCATGCCTTTGATCGCGCGCCGGACTACCTCTTCGGGCTTTTCCGCGAGCTCCTGGGCATAGCTGACCGTTCGCAATCCACCCGGGTAGCCGCTGTGACTGTACGAGAACGACCTGTCGCTCTTGCCAGCGGTCATGACGACCTTGGCGGCATTGACGACGATCACGTGGTCACCGGTGTCGATGTGGGGAGCAAAGATCGGACGGTGCTTGCCGCGAAGCACGCGGGCGACCTCGCTCGAGAGGCGGCCAAGAACAAGGCCGTCAGCGTCGACAACGCGCCAAACGCGTTGAAGCTCGCTCGGCTTGGGGGAATACGTGCGCACGACCGTCCTTTGTAGAAGTCAACTCGTGGTGCTCACCCTGAGCATCCCGCGGCCACCGGTCAAAGGGCGCGAACCTCAAGCTCAGCGGGCAAGAGCCAGCAGTCAACGATAGAAGACGCCGAGGCGATCGGCAAGCCGGTCTCTCACCTCGTCACAGCAACCCAGTCGCCGCCTCCCGGCTGCCACGTGCCCCCGGGAACCATGCCGTCCGGGTATCCCACGCCCACCAGGCACAGCCCCCGGGAAGGGGCCGGCTGGCCGCTCCGGGACCGGTCGCCACTTCGAACGATCGCGAGCAGCTCGCCGGCCGGGATGCGTCCTTGCCCCACGGCGACGAGCGTCCCGACGATCGAACGCACCATCTGGTGGCAGAACGCGTTCGCCTCGATCTGGAACACCCACATCCGCTCGTCGCCCGGGGCCGGCGCCCAGCCGGTGGACAGCACGCGCCGTATGATCGGGGCCGACTCGCCCTGTGGGAGCCGGCAGAAGGCTGAGAAGTCGTGCTCGCCTAACAAGGCGTCCGCGCCGATGCGCATCGCGGCGAGATCGAGCCTGCCAGGCACGTGCCACGAGCAATTGTGGACCAGCGGGTCGGGCCACGGCGTGCGGAGCAGGTTGTAGCGGTAGCACCGAGCTGTCGCCGAGTGGCGGGCGTCGAAGCCGTCGGGCGCGACCCGAGCCTCGATCACCGCGACGGCCGGTCCGAGCTGGCGGCTGAGCGACCGCCCTAGCCGCTCCAGCAACATCCCCGGCTCGGGCTCTCGCGTCGCCCACTTCGCGACGACCCTCTCGTCCAGGTCCGCGTGGACGACCTGCGCCAACGCGTGCACGCCGGTGTCGGTCCGGCCGGCACAGGTCAGTGACACCTCATGGCCCGCCATCGAGCCCAACGTCGCGGCGAGCAAACCCCCGACCGTGATCTGTCCCTGTTGAGCGGCAAAGCCGTGGAAGGACGATCCGTCATAGGCGACAAGGAGCATTACGCGACGAAGCGGCCCACTCGGGGCCGCTTCGTTCCCGGGTTCGAAAAGCCTCACACAAGCTCGACGCGCGCCATCGGAGCGTTGTCTCCCTGACGCGGCCCGAGTTTCAGGATACGGATGTAGCCGCCGGGCCGATCGGCATAGCGGGGGCCGATCTCCGAGAACAGCTTGTGCGCCATGTCCTTGTCACGGATGAACGAGACCACCTGGCGCTGGTTGTGAACACCGCCCTTGCGCGCCTTGGTGATCAGCTTCTCCGCCACGGGCCGCATTGCCTTCGCCTTGGTCTCGGTCGTGACGATCCATCGCGGGTCTGCCGCGATGAGCGAGGCGATGAGGTTGCCCAGCATGGCCTTCTGGTGCGCCGCGTCTCCGCCGAGGCGGCGCCCCTTCTTCGGGGTTGCGGGCATCTCAGACCCCTGCCTCGCGCAGCGACAAGCCACGCTCGTCGAGGCGCTCGAGTACCTCGTCGAGCGACTTCTGACCGAAGTTGGTGATCGCCAACAGGTCCTCCGGTGACCGCTCGATGAGCTCGCCAACCGTGTTGATCTGAGCGCGCTTGAGGCAATTGCGCGGGCGCTCCGGCAGGTCGAGATCCTCGATGGGCAGGTCCAGGTCCGGCGAGCCGGTGACGGCGATGCCGACCTCGCCGAGCTCCAGGCCCCGGCCCTCACCGGCGAGCTGAGCGACGATCGAGAGCAGGCCCCGTAGTGTCTGGCCGGCCGACGCGAGCGCCTCGCGGGGTGAGATCGAGCCGTCGGTCTCGATGTCCATCACGATCCGGTCGAAGTCGGTGGAAACCTCGACGCGCGTAGGCTCGACGACGAACGCGACGCGGCGGACCGGTGAGAAGATCGCGTCGACCGGGATGACCCCGATGGTCGAGGCCGCCTGCTTGCGCTCCGCAGGGGCGTACCCCTTGCCCTGCTCGACGGTCACGTCGATTGCGAGGCGTCCCTTGGCGTTCACCGTCGCGATGTGGACCCCGGAGTTGAGAACCTCGACATCCGAGGTTGTGCGCAGGTCCGCGCCGGTCACGTCGGCCGGGCCGCGCACGTCGATACGCATCGTGACAGGCGTGTCCGACTCGCTCCGCAGCACGAGGTCCTTGAGGTTCAAGATGATGTCGCTCACGTCCTCCTTCACCCCGGGAAGGAACGTGAACTCGTGGAGCGCCTCGTCGAAGCGCACCTGGGTGACCGCGGCCCCGGGGATCGACGACAAGAGTGTGCGCCGGAGCGCCGCCCCGAGGGTGTGCCCGAAACCGGGATCAAGCGGTCCGATCGCAAAACGCTGGTGGTACTGGTCCGGCTCGCCGATCGGCTCGACGGTGGGACGCTGGATGATGAGCATGTGGTTATCGGGCTCCTGTGTGGATTGGCGCGCTGGCTACTTGGAGTACAGCTCGACGATGAGCTGCTCGCGCACCTGGGTGTCGATCTGTTCCCTGAGCGGAAGCGAGAGCACGCGGACGGCACTGCCGCCGCCCTCGACTTCGAGCCACGCGGGGGGTCGGCGGTCGATGGTGTCGAGATTGTGACGGACCACGATGAACTCGCGCGCTTTCTCGCTGAGCTCGACTTGGTCGCCCTGGCGCACCCGGTAGCTCGGAATCGTCACGCGCTTGCCGCTCACACGCACATGGCCGTGTCGCACCAACTGCCGGGCCTGGCTGCGGCTGGCTCCCCACCCGGCGCGGAACACGACGTTGTCGAGGCGGGATTCCAGCATCCGGAGCAGGTTGTCGCCCGTGACGCCGGACTGGCGGTTCGCCTCCTCGTACATGTTGCGGAACTGGGTCTCGAGCACCCCGTAGATACGGCGCGCCTTCTGCTTCTCGCGAAGCTGGGTGTTGTACTCGGAGGGCTGGCGCAAACGGTCGCGCCCGTGCTCTCCCGGAGGGCTGGGACGCCGCTCCATGGGGCAGCGGACCGTCTCGCACTTCGGGCCTTTCAGGAAAAGCTTGACCTTCTCGCGCCGGCAGAGACGGCAGACAGGTCCCGTGTATCGCGCCATCGTCGTCTCCCTACCTATACCCGGCGCCGCTTCTTCGGGCGGCACCCGTTGTGCGGAATCGGCGTGACGTCCTTGATCCCAGTGACTTCGATGCCCGCGCTCGAGAGCGAGCGGATGGCGGTCTCACGCCCTGAGCCTGGACCGCGAACCAGCACGTCGACGCGGCGCACACCGTGCTCCATCGCACGGCGCGCGCACTGCTCGGCCGCCATCTGGGCTGCGTACGGCGTGGACTTGCGAGACCCCTTGAAACCGACGTTGCCAGCAGATGCCCAGGAGATGACGTTGCCGTCCTGGTCGCTGATCGAGACGATCGTGTTGTTGAACGAGCTCTTGATGTGAGCGACGCCATAGCTGACGTTCTTGCGCTCCTTGCGGCGTGGACGGCGACCGCCGGGCTTTGTCGTCTTTGCCATCAGCGGCGGTCCGAACCTGAGCGATTGATCGTATGCGGAGCCATGGTTACTTGCGCACCTTCTTCTTTCCGGCGACGGTCTTCTTCGGTCCCTTGCGTGTGCGGGCATTGGTATGGGTGCGCTGACCGTGGACCGGAAGCCCCTTGCGGTGGCGAATCCCCTGGTAACAGCCGATCTCCATCTTCCGCTTGATGTCCTGAGCGACGTCCCGGCGAAGATCGCCTTCGACCTTGAAGTTCGCGTCGACCCAGGCCCGAAGGCGGGCTACTTCCTCGTCGGTCAGGTCACGAACCCGGGTGTCGGGGTTGATCCCGGTCTCGGCGCAGGTCTGCTGTGCCCTGGTCTGGCCGATGCCGTAGATATAGGTCAGCGAGATCTCGAGACGCTTCTCGCGCGGGATGTCGACGCCGGAAATTCGGGCCACGTGCTAACCCTGCCTCTGCTTGTGTCGCGGGTTGGTGCAGATCACCATCACACGGCCGTGCCGGCGAATGATCTTGCACTTCTCGCACATCGTCTTGACGCTCGGTCGAACCTTCACTGTCTCATGCTCCACTCGACAGGGCCGGCGCCGCCGACCCGCTCCCGCCTTGGCAGCGCTTGCCGCCCGGCTCCTACCATCAGCCTTCTCCCGGGCCCGGCAGTTGCCGGAGCCCTCGTTCACTTGTAGCGATACGTGATCCGCCCTCGCGCGAGGTCGTACGGCGTGATCTCGACCTGGACGCGATCACCCGGCAAGATGCGAATCCGGTGCATCCTCATCTTGCCCGAGCTGTGTGCGAGCACCTTGTGCCCGTTCTCGAGCTCGACGCGGAACATGGCGTTCGGGAGCGGCTCGACAACCGTTCCTTCCAGCACGATCGCATCTTCTTTGGGCTTGGGCAGGACAACCTCCTACAACTAGTCCGACTCTTATGACACCGACACGACGACTGCCGTGCAGCAGATCTTTGCGACGGGTCCTCGATGGATGCCGCGTACTGTCCACCGGCTCGTGGCGCACAAAAGCCTAGCCGCCGGCCACTGGACCCGAGGCGGGACCATGATAGCCGCTCAGGCCTGCGTAAGCACCTCCGGCCCGTCTTCGGTGACGGCAGCGGTGTGCTCGAAGTGCGCGGAAAGGCTCCCGTCCGCGGTCACTACGCTCCAGCCGTCTTCGAGCTCGATCGTGTCGGGGGTCCCGATGTTCACCATCGGCTCGATCGCGAATACGTTGCCGACCTTTATCCTGGGACCCGGCGTCCCGGGCCAGTAGTTAGGCACCTGTGGGTCCTCGTGCATCGCGGTGCCAATGGCGTGCCCCACGTACTTGCGCACGACCGAATAGCCCGCGGACTCGGCCACGTTCTGCACCGCCCTCCCGACGTCGTGAAGACGGTTGCCGTCCCGGAGCTGGTCGATCCCTGCCCACAAGCTCCGTTCGGTCACTTCCAACAGGCGCGCGGCCGCGGCCGAGATGTCGCCGACCGGAGCCGTGTAGGCGGCATCGCCGTGGTATCCCTCGATGATCGCTCCGCAGTCGATCGAGATCACATCGCCTTCCTCGAGCACACGGGTGCCCGGAATGCCGTGCACGATCATGTTGTTCGGCGACGTGCAGATCACAGCAGGGAACCCGTGGTAGCCAAGGAAATTCGACCTGGCGCCGCGGCGCTCGAGCACTTCCCGGGCGACTCGGTCGAGGTCAGCGGTCGTCACGCCCGGCTTGATCTTGAGCCGCGTCTCGGAGATCATCTCGGCGACCACCTTGCCGGCTCGGCGCATCTTCGCGATCTCTTCGGGTGAACGTCTCATGAGTGCTCCGGCGGTGTGGGCGGAAAGAACCCGCCACCGTGCTGATAGGCGTCGATCACCGCGTTCAGGTTGTCGGCGACGTCGCTGGGGCTCCCTTCGCCCGACACCTCGACCAGCTTGCCGAGGGCGGCGTAGCGTGCGATGAGCGGGGCGGTCGAGGAGTCGTAGAGACCGAGGCGGTTCTTGATCGCCTCCTCGGTGTCGTCTTCGCGCTGGACGACGTCACCTCCACAGAAGTCACAGGTCCAGTTCAGCTTGGGGGGTGCGAACGTCGAGTAGATCGCACCGCAGTCCTCGCACACCCGCCGGCTCACAAGGCGCGCCAGCACCAGCCCGGTCGGGACCACGAGGTCGAGCACGAGGTCTATGGAGACCGGCTCCAGCAGCTCGTCGAGACCGTCCGCCTGGGCCACGGTCCGCGGGAAACCGTCGAGCAGAAAACCGCGCGTCCTGGTGTCGTCCTGGTCCAGGCGGGCGGCAATCATGGCCAGCACGACCTTGTCGGGAATGAGGTCGCCCGCGTCGAGATAGCGGCGCGCCTCGAGACCGAGTGCGGTCCGGGCCTTCACCGCCGCCCGCAGCATGTCGCCGGTTGATATGTGGGGCAGCACGTAGCGACGCGACAGCCGCATGCATTGGGTGCCCTTCCCGGCTCCTTGCTTGCCGAGGACGATGAGCCTCGCTCCTGGTACCACCTACTGGAGGAACCCCTCGTAGTTGCGCATCATCAACTGGCTGTCGATCTGCTTCATGGTCTCGAGCGCCACACCGACGCTGATCAGAAGCGTCGTGCCCGCGAACGGGATCGTGGTGATGTTCCAGAGGTGCAGGAGGATCGACGGCGTGAGCGCCACGGCCGCCAGGAACAAGCTCCCGGGAAGGGTGATCCTGTTCAGGATCCGTGCCAGGTAGTGCTCGGTCGGCGCCCCGGGCCTGAAGCCGGGGATGTAGCCACCCTGCTTGCGGATCGTGTCGGCCTGCTGGAAGGGGTCGAATGTCACATGGACGTAGAAGAACGTGAAAAGGACGATGAACAGGCCGTAGAAGAGGATGTACCAGAGGTCGGTCGGGTTCAGCAGGTTGTGCTGGACCCAGTTGCGCAGCGACAACCAGGGCACGACGTTCGACAAGAGGACGGGGATGTACAAAAGAGAGCTCGCGAAGATGATCGGGATAACCCCGGCCTGGTTGACCTTGAGGGGTATGTAAGTGCTCTGGCCGCCGTACATGCGGCGCCCCTGGACCCGTTTGGCAAAGGTGACCGGGATGCGCCGCTGGCCCTGCTCGACGAAGACGATGGCAACGAGGAGCGCGAGGACGACGAAGATGATCACCCCGAGCCCGAACCACCCCTTGTCGGCCTTGATCTGCTCGCCGTAGATAGGCATCGCCGCGACGACGTTGGAGAAGATCAGGATCGACATGCCGTTGCCGATGCCACGCTGGGTGATGAGCTCTGCGAGCCACATCACAACGGCCGTGCCGGCGGTGAACACGAGGATGATGAACAACACCCGCTGAGCGGAGAAGTCCTTGATGAGGTCGATGTTGCTGCCGGCGCCGAAGAGCTCGCCACTATGGAACAAGAACACCAGGCCCGAGCTCTGCATGACGGCAAGAGCGACGGTGAGGTAGCGGGTGGCCTGGGTGAGCTTGCGCTGGCCGACCGCTCCCTGCTCGCGCCACTGCTCGAATTTCGGGATCACCGTCTGAAGTAGCTGGACGATGATCGAGGACGTGATGTAGGGCATGATCCCGAGCCCGAAGATCGCGGCTCGGGCGAGCGCTCCACCCGAGAACAGGTTGAGGAAGCCGAGCACGCCGCCGGACTTCTCCGCGGCGCTGATGGTCTGGATCTCGGCGAAGTTGACACCGGGCACGACGATGTTCGCGCCCATCAGATAGACGCCGATGATGAGCAAGGTGAACAGGACCTTGTTGCGGAGGTCCGGGACCTTGAACATGTTCCGCAGACTTGCGAGCATCAGATCCTTTCCTCACTCGGCGCGGCCAAGACCGCGTGGTTGCCGGCGAAGCGACGACGCCGAAGAACCCTAGCGGTTGGCGAGGGCATTTCCCTTGGCGGGGGGCCGCCGGTCACCGTAGGGAGGTGGGACGACGGTCACGGACCCGCCCGCGGCCTCGATGGCCGCCACAGCCGATCGCGAGAAACCATGCGCGGACACCCTCACAGCCCGGTGCAGCTCGCCACGGCCGAGGATCTTCACGAGGCCCTTGTGATGGACGATGCCCCCGGCCTCCAGGCTCTCGGGGGTCACCTCGTCGAGCCCCAGTTCGTCGAGGATGTCGAGGTTGACGACGTTGTACTCGACCCGGAACGGGTTCGCGAAGCCGCGCAGCTTCGGAATCCGCTGGGTCAGCGGCAGCTGACCGCCCTCGAACCCGGGCTTGATGTTGTTGCGGGCCTTCTGTCCTTTTGTCCCCCGGCCGGCGGTCTTGCCGCCCTTGCCCCCTGTGCCCCTGCCGACGCGGCGCTTGGGGCGGTTCGAACCAGGCGAAGGCGCGAGCTCGTGCAACTTCATGCGGTCTGCTCCTCGGAGACGGTGACGAGATGAGGAACACGGGCGATCATCCCGCGAATCTCTGGCCGGTCAGGGAGATCGTTCGACTGGCCGATCCGGCCCAGCCCGAGTGCCCGCAAGGTCCCACGGTGCTTCGGCTTGGTGCCGATCGCGGACCGGACCTGCGTGACGAGAAGCCGCCCTTCGACCTTGGCGGCGGCCTTGGGAGCTCTGGCGGTGCGGGGAGTCGCCACGGTCAGCCCACCTCACCGGAGACACGCCCGAGGCGGCGCCGCTCCTCATAGGCGCGCAGCACGCCGGTCGGAGTGACCTCCTCAGCAGTCTTGCCGCGAAGGCGCGCTACCTCATCGGGACGGCGGAGGCTGCTCAAGCCATTGATGGTCGCGTGCGCGACGTTGATCGCGTTCGAGGTGCCGAGCGACTTGGCCACGACGTCGCGGATGCCTGCCATCTCGAAGATGGCCCGCGCTGCCCCGCCGGCGATGACGCCGGTGCCCGGAGCGGCCGGCTTCAAGATGATCCGACCGGCGCCCGCGTGGCCCAGAACCGGGTGGACGATCGTCGAGCCCGCGAGCGGGACGTCGAACATGTTCTTGCGCGCCTCTTCGATCCCCTTCTGGACGGCGAGGCCCGCTTCCTTGGCCTTGCCGTACCCGAGGCCGACTCGGCCGTTGCCGTCACCGATCACCATGAGGGCGGTGAACGAGAAACGCCGCCCGCCCTTCACGACCTTCGCGACGCGATTGACCTTGATCGTGCGCTCTTCGTACTGCGACTCGACCATTACAGCTCCAATCCGGCTTCACGTGCGGCCTCGGCGAGCGCCGCGACCCTGCCGTGGTACCGGGACCCGCCCCGGTCGAACACGACCTTGGTCACTCCCTGCGACAATGCGCGGCTCGCCACGAGCTTGCCGATCTCGGTGGCAGCTGCGATGTTGCCCGTCGCACCACCGCGCTGACCCGCCTCGAGCGTAGACGCGGCGACCAGAGTGCGGCCGGCGGAGTCGTCGATGACCTGGGCCACGATGTGCTTGTTCGAGCGGAACACCGTGAGGCGCGGCCGCTCGGCCGTGCCGATCACATGCCTGCGGACGCGACGGTGACGCCGGTCCCGCAGCTCGTGGTTACGCAGTGTCTTGCTCATGGCTACTTCGCCGCCTTCCCGGCCTTACGTTGCACGACTTCGCCCGCGTACCTGACGCCCTTGCCCTTATAGGGCTCGGGCTTGCGGACCTTGCGGATGTCGGCGGCGACCTGGCCGACCGCCTCCTTGTCGATGCCCTTAACGACGATGCGCAGCGGGGTCGGCACCTCGAAAAAGACGCCCTCGGGCGCGTCGACGAAGACCGGGTGGCTGAACCCGAGCGCCAGCTCGAGGTGCTGTGGGCTCTTCAGCGTCGCGCGGTATCCGACGCCGACGATCTCGAGCTCCTTGGTGAAACCGGCCGTGACGCCGGTCACCATGTTCTGAATGAGGCTCCGGGTCAGGCCGTGCAACGCTCTGTTGCTCCGCTGGTCATCGGGCCGCTCCACGAGGAGCTGGGACTCGGATCGGCGGACGGTGATGCTCCCGGGCAGGACGCGCTGCAGGGTCCCCTGTGGGCCGGACACCGCCACGCTGCCGTCGTGCAGCGTCACTTCGACGCCGGAGGGCACCTCGATCGGGCTTCTTCCAACTCGGGACATCAGCTCGTCACCTTTGCGTCACCAGACATAGCACAGCACCTCACCACCGACACGCTGCTGGCGTGCCTCGCGATCGGTCATGAGACCCTTGCTCGTCGAGAGCACTGCCACCCCGAGCCCGCCGAGGACACGCGGCAGCCCGTCGGCACGGCAGTAGATCCGCAGGCCGGGCTTGGAGACACGCTTGAGCCCGCCGATCACGCGCGCGCGGTCCGCCGTGTACTTGAGCGAGATCTCGAGCACGTCACCGGGGTGACCCTCTCGTGCGATCGTGGTGAAGCCCGCGATGTAGCCCTCGCGCTCCAAGATCACCGCAAGCGCTTCTTTGACCCGCGAGCTGGGCATACGGACGGTGTCGTGCATCGCCACGTTCGCGTTGCGAACGCGGGTCAGCATGTCCGCGATGGGGTCAGTCATGGTCATGAACGATCCCCTCCTCTCACCAGCTGGCCTTGGTCACGCCCGGCACCTCGCCGGCATGCACGAGCTCGCGCAGGCAGATACGGCAGAGCCCGAATTTGCGGTATACCGCTCTCGGGCGCCCGCACCGCCGGCACCTCGTGTAGCCACGCACCTTGAACTTGGGCTTGGCCTGTTGCTTCTCTATCAATGCCTTCTTGGCCATGGGTCGGCTCTACTGCCCTTCACGTCGGAACGGGAACCCGAAGGCGCTGAGCAGCGCTCGGCCTTCGGCATCGGTGCGGCCGGTGGTCACAATCGTGATGTCCATGCCGCGAGGTGTGTCGACCTTGTCGTAGTCGATCTCGGGGAAGATCAGCTGCTCGGTGACGCCGAAGGTGTAGTTGCCCCGACCGTCGAACGACTTCGGCGACAGGCCCCGGAAGTCACGAATGCGGGGGATCGCCAGGCTGATGAGGCGGTCGAAGAACTCCCACATGCGATCGCCCCGCAAAGTCACCATGCAACCGATCGACATGCCCTCGCGGAGCTTGAACGCGGCGATCGAGCGCCGCGCCTTGGTGATGACCGGGCGCTGGCCGGCGATCAGCTGGAGGTCACCGACGGCACCCTCGAGCAGCGACTGCTGCTGAGTGGCCTTGCCAACGCCCATGTTGATGACGATCTTGGAAAGGCGTGGCACCTCCATCACGTTGGAGAGGCCGAGCTCGGTAGCAAGCGCCGCGCGGATCTCGGCGTCGTAACGCTGACGGAGACGAGGACGCTCGATCACGGCCGGGCTCACAGGTCACCTCCGCACTTGCGGCACACGCGGATCTTGCGGCCCTGGTCGTCGACGCGGAAACCGATGCGCGTGGGCCCGCACTCCGCGCACACCACTGCGACAGTCGAGGCGTGCACCGGCATGTCCTTGTCGATGATGCCGCCCTGCATGGTTCCACGCTTGGCCTTGGTGGAACGCTTGGCGACGTTGACGCCATCGACGATCACGCGGTTGCGCGCGGGGATCACCCGCATGACCTCGCCGACCTTGCCACGGTCCTTGCCCGTGAGCACCTTGACGCGGTCCCCTTTGCGAATCCGCACCTAGATCACCTCCGGAGCCAACGAGACGATGCGCATGAAGCGCTTCTCCCGTAGCTCGCGTCCCACCGGGCCGAAGATCCGGGTGCCGCGCGGCTGCAGCTGGTCGTTGATCAGCACCGCCGCATTCTCGTCAAAACGGATATAGCTGCCGTCAGACCGGCGGTTCTCCTTCTTCGTCCGCACGACAACGCAGCGCACCACGTCGCCTTTCTTCACGGCTGCACCGGGCACGGCGTCTTTGACCGTGGCAATGAACACGTCACCGATCCCCGCGTACCGACGGCGGGTCCCGCCGAGCACCTTGATGCAGAGCACTTCTTTGGCTCCGGAGTTGTCGGCGACGCGCAGGCGCGACTCTTGCTGGATCACCGCGCACGCTCCACGACTTCGACCAGCCTCCAGCGCTTCAGCTTGGAGAACGGGCGCGTCTCGGCCACGCGGACACGGTCCCCCGTCGCGGCCTCGTTCTTCTCGTCGTGCACGTACAGATGCCGAGTCCGCTGGACGGTCTTGGCATACTTGGCGTGCCGCACGCGCTCCACGACCGCGACGACCGCGGTCTTGTCCATGCGGTTCTCGACTACGGTGCCCTCGCGCACCCTGCGCCGGTTGACGCGCACTGGCTCCTCAGTCGGCGGCGTACCGTTCGCGGTATCCGCCCGGGCCTCGTTCTCGCCCATCACTGCTCCTTCGTCCCCGCGTCGCCACGGCCCACGACCGCCTCCGCCGACTCGGCGAGCTCGATCTCGTGCGCACGCTGCACGGTCATGAGCCGCGCGATCTCCCTGCGCACCTGCATGACACGCGCGTTGTTGTCCAATCTGCCCGTGGCCGCCTGGAACCGCAGGTTGAAGAGCTCCTTGCGGGCTTCGAGGAGCTTGTTCTCGAGCTCGGTCTCATCCAGCTCCCGCAGCTCTGCTGCAGTCGTCATCAGACCAGCACCTCCGGGTTGGACCCGAGACCGGGCCGCGCGATGACGCGTGCTTTCATGGGCAGCTTCTGGATCGCCCGTTCAAGGGCCGAATGGGCGAGAGCCTCGTCCACACCTGCCAGCTCGAAGAGGATCCTCCCGGGCCGGACCACGGCGACCCAGTGCTCGGGGTTGCCCTTTCCCGATCCCATGCGCGTCTCGGCTGGCTTCTGAGTGACCGGCTTGTCGGGGAACACCCTGATCCAGACCTTCCCGCCACGCTTGATGTGCCTGGTCATGGCGATTCGAGCGGCCTCGATCTGGCGGGCCGTGAGCCATGCCGGTTCCAGCGCCTGAATCCCGAAGTCGCCGAAGTTGATGGTCTCGCCACCCTTCGTCATTCCGGACATCCGCCCGCGCTGCTGCTTGCGGTGCTTGACCTTGCGAGGCATCAGCATGGTCAGTCGTTCTCCCTACGGAAATGCGGGACGTCGTGATGCTGCTCGCGAGTCCGGCGCTCGATGTCTTCTTCCTCGGCGAGGAGCTTCTCGAGTGGATCTTCTGCGACGGCCGGTGCCGTGGGCTCCGGGACCTGATCGGGGACGGGCGCAGCGGCTACCTCGGCCTCCGGCTCGACCTCCACCTCGGGAGCGAGGTCGGGCGCGACCGAGCCCGGATCGCCGAGCTCAGGCCTGCGACGGCCGCCGCCGGCGGTGACGATGCGCTTGGGACGTGCCTGGCCGGACGTCTCTCCGACCGCCATGGCCGCCTCACGCGAGATCTTCTCTTCCGCAGACGTCTTGTAGGGCAGGATGTCGCCCTTGTATATCCAAACCTTGATCCCGATGCGGCCGGTCGATGTCTTCGCTTCGCGGAAGCCGTAGTCGATGTCGGCGCGCAGAGTGTGCAGGGGGACCCGTCCTTCGCGGTAGGACTCCTTGCGTGCCATCTCCGAGCCGCCTAAGCGGCCGGAGCACTGGACGCGCACTCCCTGGGCGCCCGCCTTCTGGACCGTCTGGATCGCACGCTTCATGGCACGGCGGAAGCTGATCCGTCGCTGAAGCTGGTCGACGATGCCCTGAGCGATCAGAGCGGCGTCGAGCTCAGGCTGCTTGATCTCCTGGATGTTGAGCTGCACGTTGGCGTTGTGGGTGATGCGCGCGAGCTGACGACGCAGCCGGTCGGCTTCGGCACCACGGCGGCCGATCACGATTCCGGGCCGCGCCGTGTGCACGTCGATTCGGAGGCGGTCCCGGGTGCGCTCGATCTCGATCCGGCTCACGGCGGCAGCCTCGAGCTGGGTCATGAGGTAGTCGCGGACCTTCCAGTCCTCGATCACCGAGTCCTGATAGTTGCGGTCGTCGAACCAGCGTGACTTCCAGTCGGTCGTGACACCGAGGCGGAAGCCGTATGGATTGACCTTCTGGCCCATCAGTCGCTCGTTTCCTCGTCGTCGTCGTCGTCGTCGTCGTCGCTCTCGGCTTGCTCGTCCTCGTTGCCGGCGAGCGCCTGCTCGACCGCAGCGTCGAGGTCCGTCGTCTCTCCGGTGTCGCCCGCCGCCACGATCCCGAGAACCTGCTCGTCGACTGCGGGTGCCTCGGACGTCCCGGCCTCGGCGGCTGCGCTCGCCCGTCCCTGACGTCGCGCCCCGGCCACCCGGCGCGCCCGGCGGTCGGCTTGCTCTGCGGCAACGCGGGCGCGTCGCCGGTTCAGCTCTTCCTCGGGCATGCGCGCGACGATGACCGTGACGTGACAGGTGCGCTTGCGAATACGTGTGGCACGCCCACGGGCGCGGGGGCGCCACCGCTTCAGCGTCGTGCCCTCATCTGCATAGCAGGCGGACACGAACAGCTCTTCGGCTTCGATGCCGTCGTTGTGGAACGCGTTCGCGGCTGCCGAGTGCAGGACCTTTCCGATCACCGTCGCCACTTCCCGGTCGCAGTACTCGAGGATCTCCGACGCCCGCTCATAGTCCTTGCCACGGATGAGATCGAGCACTTCGCGCGCCTTGTAGGCGGACACGCCCGAATGCTTGAGGACGGCGCGGGTCCCAGGCCGCTCGTTGGTCTTGACACCGGTCACGTCAGCGCCTCGCTGCCCGCTCTTGGCCGGCGTGGTAACGGAACGTCCGGGTGGGGGCGAACTCTCCGAGCTTGTGGCCGACCATCGACTCGGTCACGTACACCGGCACGTGCTTGCGGCCGTCGTGAACCGCGATCGTGTGACCGACCATGTCCGGGATGATCGTCGAGCGACGCGACCAGGTCTTGATGACACGCTTCTCATTCGAGGCATTGAGCGAGTCGACCTTGCGAAGCAGGTGATCGTCGACAAATGGTCCTTTTTTCAGGCTACGAGGCATGATGGCTCCGCTCGGCGGTCAGCGGCGGGCGCCGCGGGTGCGGCGACGACGGATGATGAGCTGGTCGGACCGCTTGTGACGCGGACGTGTCCGACCCTCGGCTTGACCCCACGGCGACACCGGATGACGGCCACCAGAGGTCTTCCCCTCGCCACCGCCGAGGGGGTGGTCGACCGGGTTCATCGCGACCCCGCGGGTCTGGGGCCGGATGCCCTTCCAGCGGTTACGTCCAGCCTTCCCGATGGAGATGAGCTCGGCCTCTGAGTTGCCCACCTCGCCGACGGTCCCGCGGCAGTCGATCGGGACCCGCCTCATCTCGGTCGAGGGGAGCCGCAAGGTCGCGAACATCCCCTCCTTCGCGACGAGCTGCACGCTCATGCCGGCACCTCGGGCGAGCTTGCCACCGCCGCCGGGACGGAGCTCCACGTTGTGGATCACCGAGCCGACCGGGATGTAACGCAAAGGGAGGGCATTGCCCGGCCGGATCTCGGCGCCCGGCCCGGACTGGAGCATGTCGCCGACCGCGACGCGGGCCGGCGCGAGGATGTAGCGCTTCTCGCCGTCGAGATAGTGCAGGAGAGCTATACGCGCGTTGCGGTTGGGGTCGTACTCGATCGCCGCGACCTTGGCGGGGATCGAGTCCTTGTCCCGGCGGAAGTCGACCAGGCGGTACTGCTGCTTGTGACCGGCGCCGCGGTGGCGGGCCGTCTTGCGGCCGTGGTTGTTCCGGCCACCCGTACCCGGCAGGGGTGCGAGGAGCGTCTTCTCGGGAATGGTCTTCGTGATCTCGGAGAAGTCCGAGACCGATTGGAACCGCCGTCCCGGGCTGGTCGGCTTGCGCTTGCGGAGTGCCATGACGATGCTCCTCAGCCCTCGAACAGCTCGATACGGTCGTCGCCGACAAGTCGCACGATCGCCCGCTTGGTGTCCGGTCGTTTCCCGTAGATGGAGGCGCGTCTTTGTCGCTTGCGCTTTCCCTTGCGCACCAGGGTGTTCACGCTCAAGACGCGTACCCCGAAGGCGTCTTCCACCGCGGCGCGGATCTCGACCTTGCTAGCCCTCGGATCGACGACGAACACGTAAGTGTGCTCGTCCATGAGCGCGTAGGACTTCTCGGAGATGACAGGACGCAGCAGGATCGAACGGCCGGCGCTCACTTGTCCTCTTCCTCATCGTCAGTCTCGGCGGGCTCGTCAACGGCCGCCTCGTCAACGGCCGGCTCGCCAGCGACCTCGGGCTCGTCCGCCGCTTCGCCCTCTTCGACTTCACCGGTCTCGTCGGTACCTTCGATCTCTTCGAAGGCCTCACGGGGGGCCGGCCTCGAGGAGCTCAAGACGACGGAGCCCTCCGGCGCGTCACTGACTTGGCCCGGCACCGTCTCGTCTGTGAAGACGACCCAGTCGGACACGACCACGTCATAAGCCGTCAGCTGCCCGGCCTCGACGATGTTGACGTTCGGAAGGTTCCCGAACGAGCGCTCTGCGACCACGTCCTGGCTGCCGATCACGACGAGCACGTGGCCATCGATTCCGAGGGCCCGAAGCGACCCGGCGGCCTCCTTGGTCTTCGGCACTTCGTAAGACCAGCGGTCGACCAGGCAGACACGACCTTCCATTGCCCGGTCCGAAAGAGCTGCCCGCAACGCTTGACGGACCATCTTGCGAGGCGTGCTCTGGGCGTAGTCACGGGGCTTGGGCCCGAAGGCGACGCCTCCGCCTGCGAACTGCGGCGCCCGGGTGGTGCCCTGTCGGGCACGGCCGGTGCCCTTCTGGCGATAGGGCTTGGCACCGCCACCGGAGACCTCGGCGCGTGTCTTTGTGCTGTGGGTGCCCGAGCGCTTGGCTGCGAGTTGCGCGGTCACGACCTGGTGCAACAGAGGCACATTGACCAGAGCACCGAAGTACTCCGGGTCGAGCTGGACGACTCCGAGGAGCTCGCCCGAGTCGTTACACCGCTCCACGAGCACCGATGGCAGAACTTCGACCATTGTGTCTGCCATCACTTACCGCCCTTCACGGCGTCGCGGATGAAAACCAAACCACCCCGCGGTCCCGGTACGGCGCCCTTCACGAGAATGAGCTCGCGTTCGGGGTCAGCCAACACGACCTCGAGGTTCAGGGTTGTCACGCGCTCGGAGCCCATGTGACCTGCCATCCGGGTCCCCTTGAACACCCGGGCCGGTGTGGCGCAGGCTCCGACCGAGCCCGGAGCCCGGTGCTTCTTGTGGGTGCCGTGCGCGGCTCCCTGGCCCTTGAAGTTGTGGCGCTTCATCCCGCCGGCGAATCCTTTGCCCTTGCTCACGGCGGTGACGTCGATCTTGTCCCCGGCCGCAAGGATGCCGGCATTGATCTCTTGGCCGACCGAGTAGCCGCTCGTGTCGTCGAGCCGCAGCTCGACCAGGCGTACGCCCGGCTCTACGCCGGCTTTCGCGAAGTGGCCGGCTTCCGGCTTGTTGAGCTTGCTCGCGGCACGCACGCCATAGGTGACCTGCAGGGCGGAGTAGCCCTCCTGCTCGGGGGTCTTCACACGCACCACTCGAAGAGCCGCGACTTTGACCATGGTCACGGGTACGACGCGCTGCGCTTCGTCCCAAATCTGCGTCATGCCGACCTTTTCGCCGACGATCGCCTTGGTGGCCATGCTCTCTTTGCCTCTGCTCGTGATCGCGCCGGGGCTCGCGGACAGAACGGATGGCGTCACCCGTTGTCGCCGTTCGCGCCCGACCGACTGTGGATGACAGTCCCTTGTCGTGCGGACGCTCCGCCCGGATATCCGGAGCGGAGCGCACATCATGTCTCGCCGAAAGGTCCCCCAGAAACTGCCTTGGGGCGCTCCCGGACGTCGTGCTCGTGGACGCGACGGACAACGTGCCCGCCGAGTTCGAAAGCATAGCACTCGCCCGCCTGCCAGCCCAAGGCCGAGTCAGGCGGTCGGGGCTAAGCCGTCTGGATCTTGATCTCGATGTCGACCCCCGCGGGAAGATCGAGCCGTTGAAGTGAGTCCACCGTCTTCGGCGTGTGCTCGACGATGTCAACGAGGCGCTTGTGAATGCGCATCTCGAAATGCTCGCGGCTGTCCTTGTGCTTGTGAGGCGAGCGGATCACCGTGTAGCGGTGCATTTCGGTGGGAAGCGGGACGGGACCGCGTACCTTCGCCTGGGTGCGAAGCACCGTCTCGACGATCTTCTTCGTCGACTGGTCGATGATCTCGTGGTCGTATGCCTTCAGCCGGATGCGGATCCGCTGCCGGGGGCCCTCTGCCATATCGCCTCGCTTACTTGAGAATCTTTGTCACGGCGCCCGCACCGACCGTGCGGCCGCCCTCGCGGATCGCGAACCGGAGCCCCTCGTCCATCGCGATCGGCTTGCCCAGCTCGACTGTCATGACGGTGTTGTCACCGGGCATGACCATCTCGGTGCCCTCGGCCAGCTGGATGGTCCCCGTCACATCCGTCGTGCGGAAGTAGAACTGCGGGCGGTAGTTGCTGAAGAACGGCTTGTGCCGTCCGCCCTCTGCCTTTGTGAGCACGTAGACGTTGGCCTCGAAGTTGGCGTGAGGCGTGATCGAGCCCGGCTTGCAGACAACCTGGCCGCGCTCCACGTCTTCCTTCTTCGTGCCACGGAGCAGTAGGCCGACATTGTCGCCCGCCTGACCCTGGTCGAGAAGCTTGTGGAACATCTCGACGCCGGTGCACACGGTCTTCTGCGTCGGGCGCAGCCCGACGACCTCGACATCGTCGCCGACCTTCACGACGCCCTGCTCGATGCGGCCCGTCACGACGGTGCCCCGACCGGTGATGGTCATCACGTCCTCGACCGACATGAGGAAGGGCTTGTCGGTCTCGCGGGCAGGCTCGGGGATGAAGTCGTCAACTGCTTCAATGAGCTGCAAGATCCCCGGCACGGCCGATTCGTCACCTTCGAGCGCGTTCAGCGCGCTGATGCGCACGACCGGCGTGTCATCGCCGGGAAAGCCGTATTCGGTGAGGAGCTCACGCACCTCGAGCTCGACCAGGTCCAGCAGCTCCTCGTCGTCGACCATGTCGACCTTGTTGAGCGCGACCACGATCGAAGGCACGTTGACCTGGCGTGCCAACAACACGTGCTCACGGGTCTGGGGCATGGGCCCGTCCGCAGCGGATACGACCAGGATCGCGCCGTCCACCTGTGCGGCACCGGTGATCATGTTCTTGATGTAGTCGGCGTGCCCAGGCATGTCGACGTGCGCGTAGTGGCGCTTGTCGGTCTCGTACTCGACATGCGCGATCGCGATGGTGATGCCGCGCGCCTTCTCCTCGGGGGCCTTGTCGATCTGGTCGAACGCCGTATAGGCGACGTTCGGGTTCCTCTCGTGTAGAACCTTGGTCATCGCCGCGGTGAGGGTCGTCTTACCGTGGTCGATGTGCCCCATCGTTCCGACGTTGACGTGGGGCTTCGTCCGCTCGAACTTCTTCTTGGCCATTGTTGCCGACCGCTCCGTTTG
>Ga0224558_1000548_pt1 | contig 43563 bp, 41 predicted proteins | sample 714S32024metaG_FD_180682 | JGI IMG/M metagenome (GOLD analysis project Ga0224558, IMG submission 180682) | Peat soil microbial communities from Stordalen Mire, Sweden - 717 S3 20-24 | ecosystem: Environmental > Terrestrial > Soil > Wetlands > Peat | place: Sweden: Norrbotten County, Stordalen... | reverse complement strand
TCGGCTCGAAAGAGCAGTGAGCAGGGCAGGAGGGACTCGAACCCCCAACCGCCGGTTTTGGAGACCGGTGCTCTACCAATTGAGCTACTGCCCTCCGGGCCGGGGTCTTGGCCCGCCAATGACTGAGCACCGGTCGCCCCGGGTCGGCATCACGATAGCACCACGGGCCGAAGTCTCCGCAGGCGGTCACGATGCACGACGGTCACGGCGACGATCGCCGCGGCTGGCGCAGCGAAGGCACCGACGTAGACGAGCCGGCGGCCGGTGAGAACAGAGCGGATCACGCGGCGCTGAGCCGCCGCCTCGAACGCGCCGAGCACGTCGGCCACAGCTCCAGGTGGTGGTTCGACCCTGTAGGACCGCAGCTGGTTGAGCAGTCGCAGCAGCTTGCGATACCTGGCGAGCTCGGCTTGGCAGCCGAGACAGGCCCCAACGTGCTGGACGACGACTTCGTCAGCCGCGGCGGCCCCGTCGAGGATCGACGGCAGAACGAGGGCGACCTCGGCGCACGAGATGCTGGCGCAAGAGACGCCGGCCTGGGCGAGCCGGGAGCGGGTGACCCTGGCACGCGAAGCCTCCAGAGCCGCACTGCCTGCGAGAAGCACCTGTTCAAACCGCGGCTGCATGGCTGGTCGCCTCTTCGGTTTCGAGCTCGGCACCGATTGTCGCGCCGGCTCGCTTGGAGCGGGAGCTGACCCCAGCCCCGTCCCCGACTCCGGCGGAGGCCCGCGAACGCTGCCTCGTGCGGCTCAGCCCGCCCGCCGCGCCGGCCGGTGCGAACAGCTGCTCGCGCAGACGGCGGCGAGCCCGGTGTAGGCGCACCTTTGCCGCGGTCTGGCTGATGCCGAGCTCACGGGCAATCTCCTCGTGCGCCAGGTCGTAGACGTCCCTGAGCACGACCACCATCCGCATCTGGTCCGGAAGATCCGCGAGCGCCTCTACGAGGCGCTCCCGATCGTCGGCCGTCCCAGCCGCGGTTTCCGGATCGCGCTCGGAACGCGTCTCGAGAACCTCCAGATCGTCGTCGAGCTCGACGTGGGAGGTTCGCCGGCGCTTTGCCACGAGAGTGGCCGAGCAATTCACAGTGATGCGATGCAGCCATGTCCCGAAAGCAGAGTCACCTCGGAACTTGCCCAGCTTGCGGAAAGCTCGGAGATAGGTCTCCTGCAGAACGTCGCGCGCATCATGCTCGTTGCCCACGAGACGCAGCGCCAGGGCGTAGCAGTCGGTCGAGGTGGCGCGCACCAGGTGCTCGAAGGCCGCCCTGTCCCCGTGTCGGGCGAGCTCGACGAGGTAGGCGAGGTCGTCTGCCTCGCGGTTCAGCGCGTTTCCTTGTGAGTTGTGTGCTGCCGGTCGAACTGGCAGTACTTCTTCATCTCGATCCGCTCACGGTCGTTCTGCTTGTTCTTCATGGTGATGTAGTTCCTGCGCTTGCACACTTCGCAAGCGAGGGTCACCTTGACTCTCTTCTCGTTCTTCGCCACGCTGCTCCTCTGCTCCACTCCCGGTAGCGGCGGCCGGACTCGAACCGGCGACCCCACGATTATGAGCCGTGTGCTCTTACCAACTGAGCTACGCCGCCGCGGAGCCCCCTGTCGGAATCGAACCGACGACACCAGCCTTACCATGGCTGTGCTCTGCCGACTGAGCTAAGGGGGCGGTGCCAGTCACCATCGGCTGGCGCTGCCGCGACGGCCGATCATATCCGCGACGGGCCGGAGAACCTAGCGGGCGCGTCATTACGATGCACCGCGTGGACATTCGCCGAGCGAACCTGGCCGACTCCGAGGCCATCCGTCAGATCTACAACATAGAAGTGACCGGCTCGACCGCCACCCTTGATCTCGTCCCGCGCACGCCCGAAGAGCAGGCGAGCTGGATGGTCGCCCATTCGGGCGTCTACCCGGTCATCGTCGCCGACGACGGCGGCCAGGTGATCGGCTTTGCGTCACTTTCGCCGTACCGACCGCGCCCGGGCTATGCGACAGCCGTCGAGGATTCGATCTATGTCGCGGAACAACATCGAGGCAAGGGGGTTGGGCGCCAGCTGTTGAGTGAAGCCGTCGTCATGGCCCGGACCCACGGTTTTCATTCCATCGTCGCTCGCGTGAGCGCTACCCAGCAGGCATCGGTGGCACTGCATCAAGCCTGCGACTTCGACCTGATCGGCATCGAGCGAGAGATCGGCCGCAAGTTCGGCCGCTGGGTGGACGTGGCCCTCCTGCAGCGCCTTCTTTGACGACGGGCGCCTCAGCCCTGCGGTACCACCTGCACGCGGTTGTCCTCAGTCGTGTTCAGTGCCCTTCTGACTCTCATCACGAGCGGGATGGCGAGGAGGAGGAGCATGGCGAGCGAGGCGAGGGCGATGAGGATCGGATTCGCCTCGCCGAATTGGAGGACGAGCGCTCCGGCTCCCGGGAGGCCGAGGAAACAAGCCACGGTCGAGAGCACGATCACCAGGACCCTGAGGCGGTGCTCCGCGATCGTCGCGAGAACCACCACGGACCACGCGACATACCACGGTTGCACTGCCGGTCCGAGAAAGACGACAGCGAGGAGCGTCAAGCCCATCGCCCGCATCGCCGTGGCCTGCTTGGCGCGCCACAACAGGCGCAAAGCGATGGCCGCCGCGAGCAGCAACCCGAGGTCTCTCGCCCCGCTCAGGAGCACTTGCTGATGGTTCCCGAGCCCGGCCAGCTCCAAGAGCTTTGCCGAGAACGAGGCTGCGATCGTCGGAGGATCGCTCCAGGACCTGATCGTTGCCCCATTTCCAAGTGCTGTCACCCAACCCCACCCGAGCCCGACCATCTCGGACACCGCTGCCATGACGCCGACGCCAAGCCCCGCCGCCGCGACGGTTGGCCTGAGGCGGGACCTCCACGACGCGTCGTCGCCGAGCCAGCCCCAGCCGATGTACACGACGCCCATGAAGGCCGGGATCTTGATCATCGCCCCGATCGTGCACAGCAGCACTCCGACAACCGGCCGTCCCTCACGTGCGAACCAGAGCCCGGCCAGGAGGAAACCGAGCATCAACGCGTCATTGTGTGCGCCCGCTATCAGGTGCAGCAGCACGAGAGGGTTCAGCACGGCGAGCACGAAGGCGACAGAGGGATCCCGGCCGTACGAACGCGCCAGGCGCGGCAGGAAGATCCCGATCATCACCACACCGACGAGCGCGAGCAGGCGGAAGCCGACGACCGCCAGGAGCTCGTTGTGGTGGACCACGGTCGCGTTCACCCCTGCGATCCAGAGGAACACTGGCCCGTAGGGCGAGGTCACGTCGGCCCACAGCTTGTCGACCAGTCCGGAAAAGGCGTTCACCCCGAGCACCGCCGGCCCGAACAAGTACGGGCTGATCCCGCGGCTCATCATCTCGCCCTGGGCCGCGTAGCTGTAGGAGTCCCGGCTGAACAGCGGCGCGACGACGAGAAGCGGGGCCGTCCAGGCGGCGAACACAGCCACGAAGGACCTCAAAGGCAGGCCCCGGTGGCGGCGTGCAATACGGATCAGGGCGATCCAGGCTTGCAACATGATCACCATGCCCCCGTAGACGGCGACGAGACCGATGAACAGGTTCTTGTCCGCAGGCAAGGGCGCGCCGGTCACCACCGGCGGTGGGGGAATGCCGAAGTACCACGGGTGGCACACGGTCACCGAGCCCGACATGATTCCCGAGCAGGACTTCCAGGTAAACGGGGAGCTCGGCAACGAAGCGCCCCAGGCGATGGCGACGGCGCTGACGAACCCAATGATCGCCGGCACCACCACCAGCCGCGCGATCGGCGCCTCGCCCAGCACATACGGCCGCACCTCACCAAGCGGCGTACGCATGCGGGCAAGAAACTCAACCGCCCGATCGACTTGCCCGCGGGCACGACCGATCAGCCCGCTCAGCCGATCGACGAAAGGCCAGGTGCGCTCGGGCCCAGAACTTCCTGCCTGAGGGTCACGCTCCAAGGTCCTCGACGCCGTCCTGGCGCGTCCTGTCGGTCTTCTTATGCGCAGCGATCCTACCCAAGGCCCGATGCGAAAGGACGCTGGCGTGAGACTGCATGACACGAGCACAGGAGCGGGAATTGACTACGGTCGGGCAGTGCTTCAACTGGCGACGGCGGTGGCGAGGAGCTCGTCAGGCCGAAACTTGCCTGGGCCACGGTGACCCGAGCTCGGAAGATCCGCCGGCTCGAGCGGCGCGACGTCGTCGCTGTCACGGCACTGCTCGGCATCCCGCTGATCGCGCTCAGCATCGCCGCGCTCGCGGGCTATCCGCTGCTCACCGGCGACGACCTGACGCAGAACTACCCCCTCTCGGTACTCTCAGGCCAGCTCATCGCACATGGCCGGCTCCCGGTCTACGACCCGTACCTCTGGTCTGGAACTCCTCTTCTCGCGGGAGCAAGCGCTCACGCACTGCTCCCGAGCACGTTGCTGTTCGCCTTCCTGCCGCACCTCACCGCTTGGGTCCTGGCGGAGGCGCTCACGCTCTCAGCCGGAGCCATCGGTGGATTCGTGCTCCTGCGACGCAACAGGTGCCGGACGTTGGCAGCCGCCCTCGGCGGCGCCACTTTCGGGCTTGGTGGCTTCGTTTCGTCACAAATCGTCCACATCGATTTCGTGTCGGCCTCGGCGTCGCTCATCTGGTGCCTCGTCGGCCTGGACGGGATCGCCCGCGACGAGCCCAGGCGCCGGGCGCCCTGGGCCTTGGTTCTGGCGGTCGCCACCGGGTGCATCGGCCTGTCAGGCAGCCCTGACATCGTGATCGACACGCTCGTGGCAGTCGTCGTCTACGGCGGCCACCTGCTGATCGCAGAACGCGGTCGGCAGCTTGCCTGCCTCGGCTGGGCTGCCGGCGGCGGCGTCGCGGGACTGCTGGTCAGCGCCGTCCAGTGGATCCCAACCGCTGAGTTCCTCGCAGTCACAGAGCGCGCCCACGCAAGCTACGTGTTTGCGGCTTCGGGCTCGGTCTCACCCGCCGAGCTGCTCGTCTCACTCGTCCCGCACCTGCTCGGCGGCGGTCCGATCGGTCTCGAGGCGTACACCGGGCCGTACAACCTCGCCGAGCTGGACGCCTACTGCGGCATTGCCTCCCTGGTCGCCATCGTGGCGCTCGTGCCCAGATGGCGCTCCGAGCGCGCTAGGCACTGGCGCGTCTGGTACCTCGTCGGCGGCATCGGCCTGCTGTTGGCCCTCGGAGCCAACACTCCGCTCGAGCACCTGCTCATCCACCTCCCCGTAGTGGGTGAACAGCGGCTCCCGAGCCGTGCGCTCGTGCTCTTCTCGCTCGCGTCGTCAATGCTGCTCGGCCACTGGATCGAGGATCAGCTCGCGACAAAGCCCGGCCGCGCGAGCCCGGTGTCAGTGGCGAGCGGGCTGGTCGCGCCCGTCGTCGTGCTTGGTCTCGTCGTTGCCACGGCCTTGTCCGCCAAGCCCTACGGGGGGCTCCTCCACGCGCTCGCAGGTTCGCGCTGGTCGTTGCGGGCCATCGCCCCTTACCTCGTGGTCACCGCCGCCATCGCGCCCGCGGCAGGTGCGATCGTGGTCCTCGGTCCCTCCTGGCCGCGCCGTCGGGTCGCGTCAGCGATCGCGGCTCTCGTCATAACGGATCTCCTCGTGTTCACCGTGAACCAGTCTTCGCTCGCGCCCGTGTACGCCCGTGCACTCGATGCCGACAACTCGCTACAAGCCCAGCTTGCCGCGCGGCTCGGCGCCGGTGGGCGCTACCTCATCGTCGACCCGGCGCGCTCGGCCGGCATCGCTCTCAACCAGGTCGGGGCACCTGATTCCAACGTGGTGTCCGGCCTCGCCAGCGCCCAGGGCTACGGCTCGCTCACCTGGTCGCCTTATGCCTCGGCAACCGGGACACATACCCAAGATGACCTCCACCCTGTGGCGTTGACCACGGGGGTCTTCGACTCGCTCAACGTCCGGGTGCTGCTCACCGTTCCCGACGAGCTCTCCGTCGCCCGAACGCACGCTGAGACGTTCCAGCCCGCCACCAGCACGCTGCCGGGCCTCGCCGCCCCCACGATCGCCGGTGTGGGGCCCGTCCCGTCGCCGATCGATCTCCGAGCCGGCCAATCTGCACGCCGATGGTTCGGACGCGAACTTGTGCCGAGGACGGTCACCCTCGAGCTCTCCGGCTCCCGGCTCGGAGAAAGGGCCTTGGCCGAGCTCGGACGCGATCTTCGTCTCGTGCCGGCGACTGGTGCCAGCGAGCCCCCGACAACAGCACGAGTCGCGGTCGACAGACCGGGCTCGCAGGAGGTCGTCGTCAGTTTCGGGGCCTCGCTCGCCTCGGTCGGCCTGGTGACAGGGAACCGGCTCGGTATCCCGGTCCGGATCGCCTCGGTCGTCGTCACGACCCGCTCCGGCACTTCCTACGGCCTCGACGGGCCGCTCTCCGCCTACCTGACGGCTCCGCACTGGGTGGCTGCTGGGACGATCGGGCCATTCATGGTGTTCTCGAATCAGAGGGCCATCGGTTCGTTCTCGCTCGCGGGACGGACCGGCGACGCCGGAGGTGGCCTTCAGGTTCGCGTCGTCAGCTCCTCGCCCTGGACGCCTGCCGAGACGGTGGCCGTCACCTCGGCGGCACCCGCCACGATCGTCAGGTCCGTCGCGGACATCCCCGGTTGGAGCGCGACCGGCAACCACGACGGCCGGGCCGAGACGATCGCCCTGCATCGCGACGGCCTCGTGCAATCCTTCGCGGTACCCGAAGGAACGACACTGGTCACCTTCAACTACGCGCCGCCCGGGCTTGGAGCGAGCCTTGCAGCATCGGGGTTGGGCATCGCGGCAATGCTCATCCTCGGGCTCGCCGCCATCGCCTTGTCCCGCCGCCCGGAGGCCAGCCCGGTGGGTCACGGCCGGTAGTTGCCTGGTCTCGAGCGGCTACTGCGAGAGAACCCGACCCTGGCTCTCGTCAACAGCAATTATTCTGTCTATTAGCTCCTGGTCTAGCTCCTGGTCAGACTGCGCGAAGCAAGCCGACGTCGGTCCAAGAGCGAAGGTCGAGGCCGGCAGCGACATCTTGGCGATGAGCGCGCCGCTGCGCTGAGCGGCCGGGCTTTGCAGACCTGCTTCGGCGCGAGCGCCTCGAAGCGTCTGGCCTGCGCCTTTGACGAGTGGGCCGGGAAGGATTCGAACCTTCGAAGGCTGAGCCAGCAGATTTACAGTCTGCCCCCGTTGTCCACTTGGGTACCGACCCGTCGGCGGACACGATAGTGGCCCGCGCCGGCTCACTTCGCAAGGCGACGGCGCGAGCAGCCTTGCTAGCGTGCGTGCGTGCCGAGCTTTGATGTCACCTCTCAGGTAGATATGCAAGAAGTCCGCAATGCGGTCGATCAGGCAAGCCGTGAGGTTGCCACCCGTTTCGACTTCAAGGACACCGGCGCGAGCGTCGAGCTGAAGGGGAACGAGATCGAGCTGAACGCGCCGACCGAGGACCGGCGGCGTGCCCTCGTCCAGGTCCTCGAGGAGAAGCTGGTCCGCCGGCACGTCTCGCTGAAGGCCGTCTCCTACGGCAAGATCGAAGAGGCATCCAAAGGCGCTCTGCGCCAGACCGCCGCACTGAACGCCGGCATCTCGTCGGACCACGCCAAGAAGATCAACAAGATCATCAAGGACCTTGGCTTGAAGGGCGTCCAGTCCCAGACCCAGGGTGATCAGGTCCGCGTCACCGGCAAGAAGCGTGACGAGCTACAGGCGGTGATCGCAGCCCTCAAGGAGAAGGACCTCGAGATTCCCCTGCAGTTCGGCAACTTCCGCGAGTGAGCTCTCAGCCGTAGCAGCCCGAGTGGACATGCAGGCAGGGGACGCCTCCGGCGCTTACTCCTCGCCGGAGCCCGTCGCCGCGCGACGACGAAGCTCGGCCACGACCGCGGGGTCCGCCAGGGTGGTCGTATCGCCGAGGTCGCGGCCCTCGGCCACGTCCCTCAACAGCCGCCGCATGATCTTGCCCGAACGCGTCTTCGGGAGGTCGTCGGTGAAGATGATGACCCGCGGCCGGGCGATCGCACCGATCTTCTCGACGACGTGCGCGCGCAGGACCTCCGCGTGCTCGTCGCCGACTTCCAGGCCGTGCTTCAAGGTGACAAAGGCGATGATCACCTGCCCGGTCGTGGCGTCGTTGGCACCGACCACCGCCGCCTCTGCCACGCTCGGATGGTCGACGAGCGCGGACTCCACCTCAGTCGTGGAAACGCGGTGGCCCGACACGTTCATGACGTCGTCGACCCGCCCCAGCAGCCAGAGGTACCCGTCATCGTCGACCTTGGCCCCGTCGCCTGCGAAGTAACGACCCTCGAAACGGCTCCAGTAAGTCTGGCGGTACCGTTGCGGGTCGCCGTAGATGCCCCTCAACATGGCCGGCCAGGGCCGCGTGAGGGTGAGGTACCCGCCGCCGCGCTCCACGGTCCTGCCGGCGTCGTCGACGACCTCGGCTCCGATCCCCGGCAGCGGGAACGTCGCGCTCCCCGGCTTCAAGGTCGTCACGCCGGGCAGAGGCGAGATCATGATGGCACCGGTCTCGGTCTGCCACCACGTGTCGACGACCGGGCAGCGGCCGCCGCCGATCTGCTGCCAGTACCAGATCCACGCCTCGGGGTTGATCGGCTCGCCAACCGAGCCGAGCATCCGCAGGCTCGACAGGTCGTGTGACGCAGGGTAGGCCGTCCCCCACTTCATGAAGGTGCGAATGGCCGTAGGCGCTGTGTAGAGCGTCGTGACTCCGTAGCGCTCGATGATCGACCACCAGCGGTCCCGGTCAGGGAAGTCGGGCGTTCCCTCGTAGAGCACGCTCGTGGCCCCGTTCGCGAGCGGGCCGTAGACGATGTAGCTGTGGCCGGTGACCCACCCGATGTCAGCGGCGCACCAATAGACGTCGGTCTCGGGCTTCAAGTCGAAGACCGCCCGGTGTGTGAAGGCAACCTGGGTCAGGTAGCCACCAGTGGTGTGCATGATCCCCTTCGGGCGGGCCGTCGTGCCCGAGGTGTAGAGAAGGAAGAGCAGGTCTTCGGCGTCCATCGCCTCCGCCGGGCTGTGCGGGTCCTGGCCGGAGACCAGCTCGTGCCACCAATGGTCCCGCCCCTCTTGCATGACGAGATTCCTCGCAGCCTCGCCTAGGCGGCGAACGACGAGCACGTTCTCGATCGAGCGGGCACCGCTCGACAGCGCATGATCGGCGTTGGCCTTCAGCTCGACGGCGTGCCCGCGTCGCCATCCTCCGTCAGCGGTGATGAGGAGGCGGGCGCTCGCATCCTCGATCCGATCGCGCAGGGCGTCCGCGGAGAAGCCTCCGAACACCACAGAGTGAGCGGCCCCGATCCGTGCGCACGCCAGCATCGCGACGGGAAGCTCAGGGATCATCGGCATGTAGATGGCCACGCGGTCACCGCGCTCGAGGCCCAGGGAGCGCAGCGCGTTGGCGCACCGTCCGACTTCGTCGAGGAGCTGCGCATAGGTGATCGTGCGACGGTCCCCGGGCTCGCCTTCGAAATGAAACGCAACCTTGTCGCCGATGCCGGCCTCGACGTGGCGGTCGAGGCAGTTGAACGCGACGTTCAAACGGCCACCGACAAACCATTTCGCGAACGGCAGCTGCCAGTCGAGCACCTGGTCCCACGGCTCGAACCAAGTCAAGGCCCTCGCCTGCGCGGCCCAGAACTCCTCGGGGTCGGCCTCCGCCTGCTCGTACATCGTCGTGTCGGACACGAGCGCCGAGCGGGCGAACTCCTCAGGCGGCGGGAACGTCCGTAGCTCGGAAAGGTAGTCCTCGATCGCGGCGCCCTGTACTTGGCCCCCGCCTTGGCTCGCGTCGCTCATCATCGCCTCCCTCATGTGCCCTGGCACACCGATCTGCTCGGCACGAGCTGGGCTCCGGCTCACCGGCACCGGTGGCACACCCTACCGACCGGCGACCTGGCCGACTGCAACAATGGAGCGCACATGCCCGAGTACGTCAACGTCGCCCGTTTGGCGGTTCCCGTCGGCTGGCGAGTGATCGTCGTGAGCGACCTCTTCCTGAGCGCTAAGCGAACGGAAGCCTCCGGACCGGCGTCGGTGGAGCTCGCGCGCGCGCTCGAGCGCGCCGAAGGCCCGGGCGCAGTCGTCGTCGCCGGCAACGCGTTCGACCTGCTGGTGCCGCCCGGTGGTGACCCGGCGGCGGCACTCGGAGCGCACCGGGAGCTTCGCCAAGCGCTCGCCTGCTACCTGGCGGCGGACCGCAGTCGTCGGGCCATCCTCCTGCCTGGCAACCGCGATCGGTCGATCCTTTACGACACGGCGGCGAATGCTGCCGTCATCGCCGTCGGCTTCGAGGTTGCCCTCACCGTGCAGCTGCAAGTGGCGACGGCGATCGGGCCCAAACTGGTCTGCATCGAACCCGGGTGGCGATTCGACGAGCGCAACGCCTTCGTCGACCCGGCCGATCGACGCGACACGCCGCTCGGCCACCATGCCGTGGCGGAGATCCTGCCCGCGTTGGCCGGGTCGAGCTCACCATGGCTCGCCGGCATCGACCGGCTGATCGATCCTTCGGGCTTGCCCCGTTTCGTGGCCTCCCGTCTCACCTACCGCCGCGTCGTGCGGTGGCTCTGGTGGCTCTTGGTTCCCATCGCGGCGGCGCTTTTCGCGAGGCTCCCCGACTACTGGCTGTTCGGCGTGCCTAGAAGGCTCGAGCCCTTCTCGTCCCGGCTGCTCGGCCTGGGGCTCACGCTCGTGGTCGAGGTGATCGTGGCGGGGATCGTGCTCGTAGTGATCAATCACCGGATCTGGCGTTCGGCCGGGCGCTCGTTTCTCGGCCCATCGGCCCACCATGCCAACGACAGGGCGCGTGAGGCGTCCCGGCCGATCCTGGCTGAAGGCGGTGTTGGCCTGGTGACCGGCCACACCCTCCAACCTGAGCTCGCGCGGGTCGGCACCGGCTTTTATGCAAACTCAGGCGCATGCGGCGAAGTCGTGGAGGAGCGAGCATCGCGACTCGGCCTGCCCCCCGTCTTCGTGCATCTCCGGCAGTTCTCCTGGGTTGAGATCGAGGCGGGCGCGCAAGTGCACGCAAGGCTCCTCCTCACCCGCAACTACCTGCGTCCGGTGACGGTGCTGGAGCGATTCGCGGCTGGACGCCTACTGCACAACGGCGGCGAACCGGAGGTGGTCGCTTCCTTCCCCGGCGGCCGCGTGTGGCCGCCGGTCGCCGATTCGGCCCGCAGCCTAAGGCGGGTACGGCGGCTCACTGCAGCCGCAATCGCGATCCTGGGACTTGCCGATCTCGTCTCGGCCGTCGTGCCACCCCAGGTCCGAGGGCGACTCCATCCGTTGCTCGGCTACATCCCTCTCGGGGTGAGCGAAGCCGCGGGTGCTCTCGTCGCGCTCGCGGGCGTCGGGCTATTGGCGGTCGCCCGCGGCGTCAGGCGGGGCCAGCGTCTGGCCTGGCTCGTCTCGATACTGCTGCTGGCCGGCACGGTCGCACTGCATCTGATCCGCCATGGCGAGGTGGTCCAGTCGAGCGCCGCCCTCGTGCTCGTGGCGGTGCTGTGGTGGGCAAGGAAGTCGTTCCGCGCGCGTTTCGACCTGCCTTCGCTTCGAACCGGCCTCGCCACACTCCTAGGTGGCGTGATCGCGGTCACCTTCATCGGCGCAACGGTGCTCTGGAGCGTGATCCCGACCCATCGCGGCGGTCGCCCGATCACCTGGGACCAAGCCTGGTGGGCCACCGCCGGACGGCTGGTCGGCATCCGGACCGTGGCGCTCAATCCTCGAGTGGACGCGTTCTTGTACCCGGCCCTGCTCGCCATCGGTCTCGGGTTGGCGTCGGTCGCGCTCGTGCTGGCGTTCCGGCCCGTCGTCGACCGGCACCGCTCGAGTGGTCGCACCGACACCACCGAGCGCGCTGCCGACATCGTGCGCCGCTTGGGCACCGGGACGCTCGACTACTTCGCGCTCCGGAGCGACAAGCAGGCATTCCTCGAACGCGATGGCCTCGTGGCGTACGCGATCTACGGCGGCATCTGCCTCGTCTCCCCCGACCCGATCTGCGAGCCCGAGGAGCGCGACGAGCTCTGGTCGGCGTTTCGCCGCTTCGCCGACGACCGCGGCTGGTCGGTGGCCGTGCTCGGGGCCGGTGAGGAGTGGCTCGGCGTCTACCGCCGGTCCGGCATGCACGAGCGGTACATCGGCGACGAGGGCGTCGTGGATGTCCGGACGTTCTCGCTGGAAGGCGGTGCGCGCAAGGGCCTGCGCCAAGCGGTCAACAGGATCGCGAACTACGGCTACACCATCTCCTTCCACGACCCGGCCCGGTTGGACCCCGCTCTCGAGAAGGCTGTACATGACGTCATGGTCCAAAGGCGCCGGGGTGAGGTGGAACGCGGCTTCTCGATGACGCTCGGGCGCATATTCGACCCTCGCGACCAGGGCCTTCTGCTCGCGGTCGCGCATGGTCCCGACGGCCGCCCGGCTGCGTTCTGCCAGTTCGTCCCTGCACCGGGCATACACGGTTACTCGCTCGACCTCATGCGTCGAGACGACGCCGATCACCCCAACGGACTCCTCGACTTCATCCTTGTCCGGACCATCGAGCGGTTGAAGAGCTGCGGAGACGAGCACCTCGGGCTCAATTTCGCTGCCATGCGGGCCGTCCTCGCCGGCGAGGACGGGGGTGGCATCCAGCGGTGGCTCCTGAAACGGATGTCGGACTCGATGCAGATCGAGTCGCTCTGGCGCTTCAACGCGAAGTTCGGGCCCGAATGGCTGCCGCGCTATGTGGTGTGGGACGCGGCCGAGAACACGCTGCCGATGGCACTGGCCATCGCGCGGGCGGAGTCGTTCTGGGAGCTTCCTCTGATCGGGAGGTTCTTCCAACCGCCGGGCGCCGGCAACGGGGTTGAGAAGATCGGCGTGCCGTCGTCCAGCGCGACACGTTCAACGCCGGGGGCGAGTCACCGTTCGGCTTGATGCGGTAGCCGGAAGCCGGCGCCGAGCCCGGCGGCCCGGAAAACCTCAGAAGAGGAAGCCGGCGGCCCGCACGAAGTCGACCAGCGGGGCGGGCCAGATCCCGAACACGATGGTGACCGCGACGGTCACGAAGATCGCGACCGCCGTCGGGCCCGGCACGCTCACCGGCCCGAGGTTCACGCTCCGGGGCGCCGCCCCGGCCGGCTCCGGCTCCTCAGGCAGATCGCCTTTGACCGGCAACGACAGCGCGCCCTCATCGCTCCCGGTACCGGACGGGAGCCTGACACCGTACATGAGGAAGATGAGGCGCAGGTAGAACGCGGCGGCGATGGCCGCCGAGAGCATCGCGATGATGGCCAGCGCGTACGAATGGGCCCGCACGGCGGCCGACACGACATAGAGCTTGGCCAGGAAGCCTGTGGTGAACGGGATCCCGGTCTGGCCGAGAAGCAGCACTGCGAACGCCAGAGCCAGCACCGGCTGGCGACGACCGAGGCCGCGGTAGGCGTCGAGGTCGTGATCGTGATCGCCCCGACCTCCGACGACGGTGATCACCGCGAAGCTCCCCAGCACCAGCAGCGCGTACACGAAGACGTAATAGACACTTCCGGAGATCCCCTGGCTGGTCGCAGCCGCGAGGCCGACGAGGATGAATCCGGCGTGGTTGATCGAGGAGTACGCGAGCATCCGCTTCACGTCGCGTTGCACGAGACCGAGGATCGCACCGAGCAGCAAAGTGACGATCGCCATCGCCCACAACAGCGGCTGCCAATCCGTGCGGAGCATTCCGAACGTGGAGAAGAAGACACGCAGCAGCGCCGCGAAGCCACCGGCCTTGGCGAGAGCGGTCATGAACCCGGTCGCGGGCGTGGGGGCGCCCTGGTATACGTCCGGGGTCCACATGTGGAACGGCACGGCCGACACCTTGAAGCCGAAGCCGACGAGCAGCAGGCCGAGCCCCGCGAGCAGGACGCCGTTGGACGTCACGATGTTGGTGCTCAGATAGGCCGCTATCTGCGCGAGGTTGGTCGACCCTGTTGCCCCGTACACGAGAGCGATCCCGTAGACGAAGATGGCCGAGGAGAACGCGCCGAGGACGAAGTACTTCATGGCGGCCTCGCCCGACTCGCGGCGCTTCGAGTCCATCCCGGCGAGGATGTAGAGCGGGATCGACATGATCTCGAGGGCAACGAAGATGAGGATCAGGTCGTTGGCCGAGGCCATGAGCATCGCGCCCGAGCCCGCCAGCAGCGCCAGCACGTGGTACTCGGGCCCCTCTATCGCCTCACGGACCAGGAAGTCGTTGGCGATCGCCGAGGCGAGGATCAAGATGCACGACACGAGCACCAAGAACGCGATCGCGAAGCCGTCGACCGCCACGGAGTCCGCGATCGTGGTGAACGGCCCACGCGCTTGCACGTCACGCCAGATCACCAGTGAGGCGACGAGCGCGGCGGCCGCGATCGTACCGGAGCCGACCGAGTAGAACGCTGCCGGCACCTTCGCAAAAATGAGCTGGCCTGAGACGAGCAGCACGAGCGCTCCGCCGATGAGGATCAGCTCGGGGAGAATCGCCACGTAGTTCACGTGAGGCGTGACAAAGGTCACCGGGACACCCAGGCTGGACAGCATCGACAAGGCGGCGACCAGGCTCACTGCTGCGCCCCGCCTGACCGCAGCGCTACACCGGGCGCTCCGACTTGCGGCGGACGTTGGTGCGCCACGACCTCGACGTGGGTGACGACCTGGGTGACCGACGGTCCGATGCGGTTCAGCAGCGGCCCCGGGAAGATGCCCAAGAGCACGATCAGGATGACGAGCGGAGCGAGGGTGAGACCCTCACGCCAGGAGAGATCGCGGATCGCGCCCGGCTCGATGGTGGGCTTGCCCTGGAAGGCCTGCTGGTAAGCCCACAGGAGATAGACGGCCGCGAGGACGACACCTGCAGTGGCCGCCACGGCCCACCAGCGGTGGGTGAGGAACGTCCCGGCGAGGATCAGGAACTCCCCCACGAAGCCGTTCAGCCCCGGCACACCGATCGAAGCGAGCATCACGACGGTGAACACCCCCGCCAGCACCGGCACGCGGCGCTGCAAGCCGCGCATCTCGCGGACCGAGAAGGTGCCGAGACGCTTGTAGAGCACCGCAATGAGGATGAAGAGCGCCGCTGTGTAGAGGCCATGGTTGACCATCTGCAGGACCGCGCCGGTCAGCGCCTCGCGGCTGAGGGCGAACGCTCCGATCACGATGAAGCCCAGGTGCGCCAGCGACGAGTACGCGACGAGGCGCTTCAAGTCACGCTCCACCGCCGCCACGATCGCGCCGTAGATGATGCCGATCGCCCCGAGGCTGAGCAACAGGGGCGCGAGCGTGACGACTGCCCTCGGGAACAAGGCGAGGTCGAAACGGATGATGCCGTAGGCGCCGAGCTTGGCCATGACCCCGGCGAGGAGCAGCGAGCCCGCCGCGGGCGCCTCCCGATAGGCATCCGGCGACCAGGTATGGAACGGGAAGAGAGGCATCTTCACCGCGAAGGCGGCGGTGAACGCGAGGAACAGGAGGACACCGGCGGCCCCCGACAGGTGCGTGTCGGTGAGGGCTCGCACGTCGAAGGTCGTCACGCCTGTCTGCGAAGCGTGAATCGCGACCAACGCCAGGATCCCCACGAACAAGAAGGCGGACGCACCGAGTGTGTACAGGAAGAACTTTCCGGCCGCGTACCCACGGCGCTCGTGGCCCCACCCGGCGATCAGGAAGTACACCGGCACGAGAGTGAGCTCGAAGAACACGAAGAAGACCAGCAGGTCGAGGGCGAGGAACCCCCCGAGGCACCCCGCTTCGAGCACAAGGATCCAGGCGACGAACGACTTGTCCCCCGCTCTGTCGCCCGAAGCCGCGAGAGCGATCGGGAACAGCAGCCCGGTCATCAGCACCAGGAAGAGCGAGATGCCGTCCATCCCGAGGCTCCAGGAGATCCCGAACGCAGAGATCCACTGATGGCTGGCGACGAACTGGTAGCCGCCGTAGCCGGCGGTGAAGGCCACGGTCGCCGCCGAGGCGATGCCGAGCACCGCGAGCGAGGCGACGAAGCCGACCACTTGCACCGCTCGACGCTGAGCGCTCGGGATCAGCGCGACGACGACCGCCGCCCCCGCCGGCAGCAGGATGAGAGTCGTGAGATAGGGGAACGTGCTTGTCATGACGCCCTCGTCAACACGTAGGCGAGGACCAGTACAAGGCCTGCAGCCAGCCCGAGCGCGTAGTTGCGGACGTAACCGGTCTGAACCTTGCGTACGTGGCGACCGGTGGCGCGCACGAGCCAGGCGAACCCGTTCACGGCGCCATCGATCCCCTTCGCCTCGACGACCGACGACGTCTCGATCGCGACGGCGGTCGAGGGGCGTGCGATGAACCGGTCATAGGCCCAGTCGATGTACCAGGCGCGCTGGAGGAACACCGGCTCGAACGCGGGTCGCTCCGACCTAGAGCCCCAGAGTGCGACTGCGAGGCCGACTCCGAGCAACGCGAGCGCGGCGTCGACCAACGCGAAGGTCCACACGCCTCCGAGGCCCCAGTGGTGCTGGAACAAACGTGAGGCGAACACCGGGCTCAGCCACCTGTCGAGGAAGTCGAGGTCCGGATGGATCGGCAGGTTGATGAGCCCTCCCAGCGCCGACAGAGCCCCGAGCACGACCAGGGGCAGCGACATCACCCAGGACGGGTCGTGCGGGTTGCGCCCGGGCGCGTGGCCGGTCTCCCTGGCCTCGACCCAACGCTGCTGGCCCCGGAACACCAGCAGGTAGGCGCGCCCCAGGTAGTAGGCCGTGAGCACAGCGGTCAACGCACCAACCGCCCACAACGCCGGGCTGAACGCGTACCCGTTCGAGAGCACGTCGCCCTTGGACCAGAAGCCCGAGAGCACCGGGACGCCGCCGATCGAGAGCCACCCTATGAAGAACGTCACGGCGGTGATCGGCATCAGCCGCGCCAGAGCCCCCATCGTCTTCACGTCCTGATCGTCGTTCATCGCGTGTATGACCGAACCGGCTCCCAGGAACAGGAGAGCCTTGTAGAACGCGTGCGTGAGCATGAGGAAGATCGCGGCGTCGTACGCGCCAATGCCCGCGGCTAGGAACATGTAGCCGAGCTGCGAGATCGTCGAGTACGCAAGGATCTTCTTGATGTCGTTCTGCGCGCAGGCAATCGTCGCCCCGAGCAGTGCCGTCCCAGCTCCGACGATCGCGACGACGTGCGCCGCGTCCGGTGCCCGGTAGAGGATCGGATTGATCCGGCACATGAGATAGACGCCCGCGGTCACCATCGTCGCCGCGTGGATGAGCGCAGAGACCGGCGTCGGGCCCTCCATCGCGTCGGCGAGCCACGGATAAAGCGGGATCTGGGCTGACTTGCCGACTGCGCCCGCGAACAAGAGGATCCCGATTGCCACGAGCGACGGCTCACCGACACTGCCGAGGTGGGCGAAGACTGTGTGGTACTCGAGGCTCCCCGTGCGCTCGTAGATGAGGAACAAGGCGACGAGGAACGCGGCATCCCCGATGCGGTTGAAGATCATCGCCTTCTTGGCAGCGCTCGAAGCACTGTCGCGTTCGAACCAGAAGCCGATGAGGAAGTACGAGCAGACTCCCACGCCCTCCCAGCCGAGGAACAGCAACAGGAAGTTGTCCGCGAGCACGAGAAGCAACATCGCGGCCACGAACAGGTTCAGGTACAGGAAGAACTTCGGGAAGTCCTCGTCGTGCTCCATGTAGCCGATGGAGTAGAGGTGGATGAGGGCGCTCACCCCAGTCACGAACGCCGCCATGGTCATCGACAGCGGGTCGACGAGCAAGCCCATGGTGACGTGCAAGTGCCCCGCGGATATCCAGGTGAACCAGGTTTGCGTGTACGACCGGCCGTTCGCGGGCAACCGGAACAAGCCGATGAAGACGACGACTGTGACGACGAACGAAGCCGCCACCATCAAAGTCGCTAGCCAGCCGGCGCGCGGGTTGCCGAGCTTGCGTCCTGAGAACAGCAGGATCACGAAGCCCGCGAGCGGGAGCAACGGCACGAGGAACGCGACACGAAGCACGGGAGGTCAGCCCTTCATTCCGTGGACGTCATCTGCTGTCGCCCCTGGCCGGCGCCGGTAGATCGAGACGATGATCCCAAGGCCCACGACCACCTCGGCGGCCGCCACGACGAGAACGAAGAAGACGGCCGTCTGACCTGCGATGTCGTTCAGCCGCCGGGCGAAGGTCACGAACGTGAGGTTCGCGGCGTTCAGCATCAACTCGACGCACATGAACATCACGAGCACGTTCCGGCGGACGAGCAGGCCGATGGCGCCGATGGTGAACAGAACGGCCGCGAGTGTCAGGTACCAGGAAGCTGAGACGCTCATGGCCCGGTCACCTCCGAGTCGGCGAGGTCGTCGACCGGCCCGCCACCGCCTGGCCCGCCACCGCCTCGCTCGCCACCGCCTCGCTCGCTGTCGCCTGGCTCGCTGTCGCCTGGCTCGCTACCGGCGGCACCCGTGTCAACGGTCCCCGCGTCGGCGTCGTCCAGCCCGGCAACCTCCGGGCCGTCGATCTCGTCGTCGGGCTCCACGAGCACCCCGGTCGGCGCACCATTCTCGCCGAGCACGCGACGGGGTCGCCGCGCCAGCACGACCGCCCCGACGACGGCAACGACAAGCAGGGCGGAGGTCACCTCGAAGGCCAGCAGGTATGTCGTGAAGATCGAACGACCTATCAGCCCGACGTTGTCGCCCGGGCTGCCGATCGCCCCGCTCACGGATCGTGCGCCGCTGGGCCACCGGCCTCGCGCCAGGAGGAGCACCTCTACGAGCCCGAGGATCCCCACGCAGATGGCGACGGGCCGCTGGGCCGGGAGCGGATCTCGCTGAATGGCCTCCTTCTGGTCGACACCGAGCAGCATGATGACGAACAGGAACAACACGACGATCGCACCGGCATAAACGATGACCTGCACCGCGGCCAGGAACTGCGCGTCCTCCTCGACGAACAGCACCGCGACGCCGAACAGCGTCATCACCAGCATGAGGGCGGAGTGGACCGGGTTGCGTGCGAGCACGACGCCGAGCGCGCCCAGGACGCAAACGGCCGCGGCTATCACGAAAGTGATCGCATCGGGGATGGCGGCAGCGAGAACGTAGGTCACGTGCCGCGCACCTTGCCCCCGAAGCGCCGCGGGATCTTGTCCCGCTCTACGGTCCGGATCGAGATGTTCCCCGTGGCCACGTCATCGCGGTTGCCGCTCTGGCCGCCCTCCGGCGCACGGACGCCATAGCCGAGCTCGCCCGACCATTGCACTTCCCCCTCGTATTCGACCGCGCCCGACGGCGAGGTCGCCCGCATCCAGCCGGAGGTGTAGTCGCCTTCACCCGGTCGCCAGTCCTCCCACGGGAGCTGCCGTGGGAGGCCGTCATCGTCGACTACGAGCTCCTCTTTGGTGTAGATGGCGTCGGAGCGGTTTGTGAAGGAGAACTCGAACATCTTCGACTCGGTGATCGCCTCGGTCGGGCAAGCCTCGACGCACAGATCGCAGTGGATGCAGCGCAGGTAGTTGATCTCGTAGACGAACCCGTACCGCTCACCCGGCGACACCGGCGCGTCAGGCGGGTTGTCAAGGCCGCGCACGTAAATGCAGTCCGCCGGGCAGACAGCAGCGCACAGCTCGCAGCCGATGCACTTCTCCATCCCGTCCTCGTAGCGGTTGAGGACGTGGCGACCATGAAGGCGGGGCGGTTTGGCCACCTTCTCGTCCGGGTACGGCGTGGTGACCCTCGGTTCGCCGACCTGCTTCAAGGTCACGGCGAAACCACCGAGGAATCCGAGCGACATCTTCTTCCGCGGCTCTCGCGCCATCATCCACCTCCGTCGGGCTCGCGAACGGCCCGCAGATAGGAATCAGTCGCAGTCCGCCGCCCAGAGGCGCTCTCCTCCAGCGCCTCGCGGCGCGCACGGCCGACGAGGACGGCCTGCCAGAGAGCGCTCCCCACGATGGCACCACCGAAGAAGACGCCGAGGCCCCAGATCGTTCCGATCCGAAAAGCCGCCACAACCAGAAGCCATCCGAGCGACAGCGGGATGAGGACCTTCCAACCGAGCTCCATCAGCTGGTCGTAGCGGAGCCGGGGCAGGGCGGCGCGTATCCAGACATAGACGTACATGAACACCACGGTCTTGCCGGCGAACCACACGATCGGCCACAGCCAACGGAGGAAGTGGAAGCCGGGGCCGTCCGGTCCACCGAAGAACAACGTCACCATGACGGCCGACATCGTGATCGTGTTCATGAACTCGGCCAGGTAGAACAGGGCGAAACGCAGCGACGAGTACTCGGTGTGGAACCCACCCACGAGCTCCTGCTCACCCTCGGTCAGGTCGAAGGGCGGGCGGTTGAGCTCCGCGGTCACCGCCACCGCGAACAGCGGGAAAGGCAAGATGCCGAGGCGGAAGATGTTCCAGTGGAAGAAGCTGACCGCTTGGGCGTCCACGATCGCCCGCGTCGACAGCGAGTGCGTGACGATGACCACCATGGCGATGGTCAAGCCCATGGCAGCCTCGTACGAGATCATCTGCGCGGATGCGCGGATCGATCCGAGGAGCGGGTACTTCGAGCCGGAGGACCAGCCCGCCAGCATCGTCCCGTAGACCGACACCGACGACAGCGCGAGCAGGAACAAGATGCCGATCGGCGGATCGGCTACCTGCAGCTCCACCACGTGGTGGGCGATCGTCACGACGCCGCCAACCGGGACGATCGTGAAGATCAACAGGGCCGGCAACAATGCCAGGTACGGCGCCAACCTGAACACGAAACGGTCCGCCTGGTCGGGCAGCAAGTCCTCCTTGAAGAACAGCTTGATCCCGTCGGCGAGCGTCTGGAGAATGCCGTAGGGGCCGGCGCGGTTCGGTCCCACCCGGTTCTGCATGTCGGAGATAACCTTGCGCTCGAACCAGATGGCCAACATCACCGCGACGAGGAGCGCACCGAACGCCACGAGGACCTTGACGGCGGCGATGATCACCGCGCCGAGATCGACCCCGTGGGCGAAAAGCGGATCGGGCATCAGGTCACCTTCTCCACGTCGACCTCGACCACCGCAACAGAGGAGTCGATGAGTGCGGAGGCACTCGTCTCATGGACCGGGGCCGCGTTGAACTGAAGGAGAGCCACTCCACTCGGGACGCCGCCATCGCCTACGGCAGCGACCACGAGCTCGCCACGAGGCGAGCGCACCCGCACCTCGTCACCGGGCTCGACGCCGAGCTGCGTCATCGCGTGCGGGGCGAGACGCAGCTCCTGGGACCGGGCCAGTGGCGCGAGCGACTCGGCTGACTGAACGAGCGTTCCGTGGTCGTACAGCCCACGGCGAACGACGAGACGCCAGGAGCGCCCGTCGACGGACGGGAGCGGCGCGGAGGCCGCCCACGCGCCTGGGTCGAACCGAAGAAGGCTGGGCTGCCGGTTGCCGCCGGGCACGGCGACGGCGGCGGGCGCTGGCTCTTTGTCGAAAAGCTCCTCTTCCTCGTAGGCCTCCTCGTCCGCGAAGGCCTCCCCGTCCGCAGTGGGCTCGACGCCCGGTGACATCGCCGCCCCCGCGGCGAACGGCGCACCCTGCTCGGAGACCGAGTCGATCCCGGGTGTCGCGATCGGGTCGAGCCTCCGCGGGCGCCGGGTGAGCTGCACGGACGCTGCTCTGAGCGGGATGACGATGCCGTCTGCCGCCTCGGGCGCCGCTAGCGCGGTGACCGTGCAACCGGAATGTGCCGGGGCGATGGTCTCGATCTCGGCCCAGATCCCTTCCAAGGACTCGAAGCCGAGATCGGCTCCCAAACGGTCCGCCAGCTCGGTTGCGATCACCCAATCGGCACGGGACACCCCGGGTGGCACGATCTTGGCCGCGAGCCGCGTAACTCGGCCTTCGAGGTTCGTCGTGGTGCCTCCGCGCTCCGCGTACCCAGCTGCCGGCAGCACGACGTCCGCGAGCATCGACGAGGCATTGAGCGCGGTGTCCACCGCCACGAGGAAGTCGACACGCTCGAGCGCTCGGGTGGCGAGGTCGCGATCGGGGAAGTCCGAGAGCGGGTCAGCACCGAGGAGCACGAGCGTGTTGAGCTCACCGGATGCCGCAGCCTCGAGCATCCCGGCGGTGTCGAGCCCGCGTCCTGCCGGCACCGAGCCCCAGTGCTCACCGAACAAGGCGCGTCCCTCATCGAGGGTCACTCGCCCGGGGAGCAGCCCCGGAGCACACCCGAGGTCGATCGCACCATGCACGTTGCCGCGCCGGAGGGCCGAAAGGAAACGGGCGGACGGCCAGGCCGCGGCGAACACGTTTGCCGCGGCCGCAATCTCGGCTGCCGACTCGGCCAGCGACGGGCGTCCGAGCACGATGACGACACCGTCGCCGGGCTCTGTGACGACCAGGGCCCGCGCGAGCTCGCTCGCTTCGCCGGGCCTGTACGGGAGCCAGGTGGCCACTTCGCTCAGGCCGGTCGCAACTGGCGAGCAGTCGATGATCCGCAGCCCCTCGTTCGCTGCAGCCTGACGCAGCCTCAGGTGCAGCACCGGCAGCTCCTCGCGCAGATCGCCGGCAAGAACGATGACAGTGCCCGCTGCGACCGTTTCCTCGATCGTCGCGCGTGGCAGGCTCGCCACCAGCTCGGCAGGCAGTCCATCCCCGAGCTGAGCGTCGAAATTGTCGGTGCAGATGACGCCTTTCACGAGCCTGACCCAGGCGTAGGCGTCCTCGTTCGCAAGCCTGGAGCCGCCGATCACGCCCACCGCCCCGGGGCCGGAACCTTGGAGCGTCTGGAGAATCCTGTCCGCGACAACGCTCAGCGCTTCGTTCCAGGTTGCCTGGGCGAGGCCGGTCTCGGATCGCACGAGCGGCTTTGTGAGGCGCTCGGGCGCCTCCACCGCCTCGAACCCGAAGCGGCCGCGGTCGCAGAGCCAGCTCTGGTTCACCGGCTCTGAGTCGACGCCGAGGTACCGGACGAGCGCGCCCGCCGATGACTGGGCGACCATGCGGCAGCCGACCGAGCAGGTCGTGCAAGTCGTCTCGACCTGCTCGAGGTCCCACGGGCGGGACTTGAAACGGTACGGCGTCGCCGTGAGCGCGCCAACCGGGCAGATCTGGACCGTGTTGCCGCCAAAGTAGGACGTGAAGGGGTCACCAGGGAAGATCGCGACCTCGATCCGATCGCCACGTTCCGCGAAGTCGATGAAAGGCTCGCCCGCCACCTCTGCCGCAAAACGGGTGCAGCGTGCGCACTGGATGCAGCGCTCCCGATCGAGCAGCACAAGCGGGCCGATCTCGATGGGCTTGGCCCAGTGCCGTTTCTCCTCGACGAACCGGCTCTCTCCCGGCCCGTGGGACACCGACTGGTCCTGGAGGGGGCACTCGCCTCCTTTGTCGCAGACGGGGCAGTCGAGCGGATGGTTGAGGAGCAGGAATTCGAGAACGCCCTCCTGGGCCTTTCGGGCCGCCTCGGACTCAGTGAAGACCTCCTGGCCGTCGGACACCTCGACGAAGCACGCCGGCTGGAGGCTCGCACCCCTGGGACCGGAGACCTCGACAAGGCACATCCGGCACATGCCGACCGAGGCCATCCGCGGGTGGTAGCAAAAGCGCGGGATGAAGACGCCGGCCCGCTCGGCCGCCGAGATGATGAGCTCGCCCTTGTGTGCTTCCAAGACTCGCCCGTCGACGGTGATCGAGATCGCCACCGGGATTTCGCCGACGTCAGCCACGGCGCACCGTGTCCGGAGGGAACGGGCACGAGCCCTCTTTGACGTGCACGAGCAACTCGTCGCGGAACATCTTGGCCACCGAGACGATCGCAGAGGGAATCGACGGGCCGAACACGCAGATCGTCGTCTGCTTCGGCGGCCACGCGAGTCCGGGCGACAGGTTGTCACAGGCGTCGAGAACGAGGTCGATGTCCTCCTCGCGACCCAAGCCCTGCTCGAGGCGGTGCATGATCTTTTCGATCCAGCCGCTCCCCTCCCTGCACGGCGTGCACTGGCCGCACGATTCCCGGTAGAAGAACCGGGCGATCCGCCAGGCCGCCCGGACCGGGCACGTGTCGGAGTCCATCACGACAACCGATCCTGACCCGAGCATCGAGCCGGCCTGCCCCACCGCATCCTGGTTCAGCCCCAGATCGAGCTGGTCCGGCCCGAACCACGGTGCCGAGACGCCTCCGGGAATGAACGCCCTCAGGTTCTTGCCGCCCGGTATGCCGCCACCGAGCGACGGGTCGTAGATGAGGTCCCGGAAGGTCGTCTTCGACATCTCGATCTCGAACCACCCCGGGTGCTCGACGCGCCCGGAAAGAGCGAATAGTCGTGTTCCCGTCGAGGACCCCTCACCAAGGGCCGTGAAGCCGTCACCCCCGTGGGCGATGATCCAGGGCAGGTTGGAGACGGTTTCGACGTTGTTGACGACTGTCGGCTCCCCGTACAGGCCGACGGCGGCGGGGAAGAAGGGCGGCTTGATCCGCGGGAAGCCGCGCTTTCCCTCGAGGCTCTCCAACAGCGCCGTCTCCTCGCCGCAGATGTAGGCGCCTGCACCGGGATGGATCACGATGTCCAGCGCGTAGCCGCTGCCGAGCACCTCGGCACCGAGCGCTCCGTGTTCGTAGGCCTCGTTGCACGCCTGCTGCAGGCGCTCGAGGCCGAGAGCGAACTCTCCCCGGCAGTAGATGAACGCCAGCTCGACGCCGGTCGCGTAGGCCGCGATCGCGGTCCCCTCGATGATCTGGTGCGGATCGCGCTCGATCAGCATGTGGTCCTTGAAGGTCGCCGGCTCGCTCTCGTCACCGTTCACGACGAGGTAGGTCGTCGTGGCCTTCCTCAGCATCGACCACTTGCGGCCCGCTGGAAAGCCGGCCCCGCCGCGGCCGAGCAGGCTCGCCTTGTTGACCTCGGCGGCGACGTCCGCCGGTGCCATCGACAGAGCTTTGCGGAGGCCTTCGTACCCACCGGTGGCCAAGTAGCGCTCCAGCGTGAAGGAGTCCGGGAGCCCCACCCGCGAGGTGACGATCCGAGGCGCTTGCGTGATCACTCGGGCACCGCCCCCGCTGCCGGACCCGTCGCGGAGACCGACTGCCGGCCGGCCTCGGCTCCCGTTCTTGCCGCTCGGGCAGGTAGGCCCACGCTGCGCTCGATTCGGCTCAGGATCCCGTGTGCGGGCACTGTCTCGGCGAGGCGGCGCGAGCGCAGGTCCTCAGTCAGGGCGTCGAACCCATCGGGGTCGAGCGGCCCGAAGAAGCGGTGGTTCACCTGCACGCACGGGGCATTGTCGCAGCCCGCGAGGCACTCGGCCTCCTCGAGGGTGAACTCGCCGTCGGCCGTAGTCTGGCCGACCGAGATCCCGAGCGAGGCCTCCGCGTGATCGAGGAGCTCGTACGCACCGGCGAGCATGCAGGCGATGTTCGTGCAGACGGTGACGACGTGCCGGCCGACCGGCTCGGTGTGCAGCATGTCGTAGAAGGTCGCGGTGCCGCGCACCTCGGCGGGCGTACACCCGAGAAGACCGGCGATGTCCTCCATCGCCTCTTCGCTGAGCCAGCCGTCCTGTGCCTGTGCCAGATGGCACAACGGCAAGAGCGCGGAACGTCGCTGCGGATAGCAGGCGACGATCGCCTCGGCCCTTTGGCGGTTGTCGGAGGACAGGTGCGCCATCAGCGATCCACCTCGCCCATGACCGGGTCGACCGAGGAGATGACCGCGACCGCGTCCGCGATCAGCCCGCCGCGCAACAGCGGCGGCAGTGTCTGGAGGTTCACGAAGCTCGGTGCCCTGATGTGCATCCGGTACGGCTTGTTCGACCCGTCCGACACGAGATAGCAGCCGAGCTCGCCCCGGGGGGACTCGATCGCCGTGTACACCTCACCGGGAGGGACCTCGAAGCCTCTCGTGAAGATCTTGAAGTGGTGGATGAGCGCCTCCATCGATTCGTCGATGCGCGCTCGTGGTGGCGGCGTCACCTTCTTGTCCTGGGCCCGGTAGTCCCCGAGCGGCATCTTCTCGACGCACTGGCGAACGATCTTGCACGACTCGCGGATCTCGTTGAGCCGCACGGCGTACCGGTCGAAAGTGTCTCCGACGGTGCCGACGATGACGTCGAAGTCCACCTCGTCGTAGGCGAGATAGGGCATCGCGCGGCGAAGGTCCCAAGCCACGCCCGAGGCCCGCAGGATCGGCCCGGTGGCCGACATCGCTATGGCCAGCTCAGGCGAGATGATCCCGACGCCTTCGGTGCGGTGTTTGAAGATGGGCTGGCCGGTGAGCATCTCGTCGTACTCGTCGACGCGCCCGGGGATGGTCTCGACGATCGACATGACGTCGTCCTCCCACCCGTCGGGCAGGTCGGCCGCGACACCGCCGGGCCGGATGTAGTCGTGGTTCATGCGAAGACCCGTCGCCTTCTCGAAGAACGACAGGATCATCTCGCGGTCGCGAAAGCCATAGATCATCATCGAGGTGGAAGCGAGGTCCATCCCATTGGTGGCCATCCACAGCACGTGCGAAGAGATGCGGTTGAGCTCGGTCATGAGCATCCGGACCCAAGTCGCCCTCGGTGGGATCTCGATACCGAGCAGTGCCTCGGTCGCCAGCGAGAAGACGAGCTCGTTGTGCAGGGGTGAGAGGTAGTCCATGCGCGTGACGTTCGTCGCGCCCTGAACGTAGGTGAGCTCCTCGCCGGTCTTCTCCATCCCCGTGTGCAGGTAGCCGATGATGGGCTTGGAGCGCAGCACCGTCTCGCCCTCGAGCTCCATCATGATGCGGAGCACGCCATGGGTCGACGGGTGTTGCGGGCCCATGTTGATGATCATCGTCTCGTCCTCGCCGAACTCGACGTCGATATCGCCCGGGTCGAGCAACGGTCCTTCTGGCAGGCGGAGCGAGCCCTCTTCGATCGCGAGCGCGACCGGGTCGGTCTCATCGCGCTCTTGCAGCTCCTGGAGACCTTCGGAGGTCTCCGCCTTGAGCTCCTCGCCGGTCAACGCGGGCCCGGCGCTTGCTTGAACTGCACCGGCACGCGCCCGACCGAGTAGTCCTTGCGCAGCGGGTGCCCCTCCCAGTCTTCCGGCATGAGAATCCGGGTGTGATCCGGATGCCCCTCGAAACACACCCCGTACAGGTCGAACGCCTCCCTCTCCATATTCTCGGTACCGGGGTACAGGTTGAACAGCGTTGGGACAACGGGGTCAGCGTCGGGGACCTGAACCCGGAGGCGGACCCTTCGATGGTGCTCGAGGGAGAGCAGGTTGACGACTATCTCGAAGCGCTCGGGCGTCACTCCTTCAGGAAGCCGCCGCCCAGGGTGGCGCAGGTAGTCGACGGCGCACAAGTCCGCGCACATCTCGAAACCGGCACCGCGGAGCGCTCCGGCCACTTCGAGGTAGCGCTCGCGCGTGACGTGGAGCACCTCCTGTCCGCCCGCGCGGATCGAGGAGGTCTCGCTCAAAGCGGCCAGCTCGGCCGCATTCGCGCCCACGGCCGTCATCAGCGGGGTGTTCCCAGGCGCACAGCTCCCGAAGGAGGTGCGACCCAGCCGGAGGGAACCGGCTCTGCCGCGAGGTCGATGCCGGCTCCCGTCTCACCGGGGCGCCGCTTGGTGAGCTCGCCCAGACGGATCTTCTCGTGCAGGGTCAAGATGGCGTGGATGAGCGTCTGGGGGTTCGGCGGGCATCCCGGGGCATACACGTCGACGGGGACGATCTGGTCGACACCTTGGACGATGGCGTAGTTGTTGAACATCCCCCCCGTCGAGGCGCACACGCCCATCGAGATGACCCACTTCGGCTCCACCATCTGGTCGTAGACCTGCCGCAGCACAGGAGCCATCTTCTGCGAGACGCGACCAGCGACGACCATGAGGTCGGCCTGGCGCGGCGAGCCACGGAACACCTCCATGCCGAAACGCGCCAGATCGAAGTCGGCGGCGCCGGCCGCCATCATCTCGATCGCGCAACATGCAAGGCCGAAGGTGGCCGGCCAGACGCTAGAGCGGCGCGCCCACTTGACAAGCTCCTCCAACGAGCCGGTAAGGAAGTTGTGGTTGAGGTCTTCGAGGCCCACAGTGCCTGCGACTCCCCTACGCTGCCTCGTCGCTCGACGGCCCGATATGCCGGACTGTCGACGACGAGGTTCGGACGGGCTCCGACTCGACCGGGCGGACCCGCTTGACGGGCCCCCAGTCGAGCGCTCCATTTGCCACGAGGTAGATGAACGGCACGAACACCGAAGCGGCGAACACCAGGATCTCGACCAGGCCGAACCGGCCCAGGCTCTGCGAGTCCACGGCCCAGGGGAACAGGAAGATGATCTCGATGTCCACGACCACGAAGGCCATCGCGATCAGATAGAAGCGCACGGGAAAGCGCCGTGCCGGCTCGTGGGTCGGTACGATGCCGCACTCGTACGGCGCCTCCTTGGCGGAGGTCGGCCGCTGGGGCGCGAGCAGCTTGGACGCGCCGAAAGACAGGCTCGCGAACGCGACCCCGAGCACGATCATGAAAAAAATTGGGAGGTAGCTGTCGAGGCTGCCCATAATGCTGGAGCTTTCTACCACGCCCGCTCGGGGCGAGCACATCGGGCGTCGCTCCTATCATCGTCGCATGACCGCAGCGAACGGCATCGCGGTGGAGCTGCAACCTCCCCGCCCTGACCGGTACGAATGTGACGTCCTGGTCGTAGGCGGCGGCCCGGGCGGCGCCTCGGCCGCGTACTGGCTCGCGAGCTGCGGCGTCGACGTGCTCGTAGTCGAGAAGAAGCACTACCCCCGGGAGAAGGCGTGCGGCGACGGCCTTACTCCGCGCTCTGTCCACCAGCTCGAGCAGATGGGGCTCGCCGCCGAGCTGGCACCGCACCACCGCTTCCGGGGCCTGCGTACGAATGCCTACGGACGCACGATCGCGATGGACTGGCCCGAGCACCCCGTCCTTCCTCCGTACGGCTATGTGATCACCCGGGCCGACCTCGACGGGCTCGTCGCCTCCCGTGCCGAGAAGGCGGGCGCGGTGCTCTGGCAGGGCGCCGAGGCCCTGGCGCCCCTGTCGGCCCCGGGCTCACCTGCGGCCGAGAGCAGTCCGGTGCCAGTAGCTGGTGGCCCGCTGCTGCGCCGGGCCGGCGGCGCCATCGTGAGCGACAGGGCACGCGCTAGCTTGACCGAGGTCCGGGCCCGCTATGTGATCGTGGCCGACGGATCGCTGTCGCGTTTCGGCCGGGCACTCGGGTCCGGGCGCAACCGGGACTGGCCGCAGGGCATGGCACTTCGCGGCTATTACCGCTCGCCACGCAGCGCTGAGTCCTACATCGACTCGTTCCTCGACATCCGTGACGCGAGCGGCAGGGTCGTGCCCGGCTACGGCTGGATCTTCCCGCTGGGGGACGGCCGCGTGAACGTCGGAGTGGGTCTCCTGTCCACCCAGGGCCGGGGCAAGCACGTCAACACCACCAAGCTCATGGAGGACTTCGTCGCACAGTTGCCGGCGTCGTGGTGCCTCGACCCGCGGACCTCCTGCGGCGCACCGGCCGGTGGCCGTCTGCCCATGGGTCTCGGTGTCGGCCCGCGCGTCGGCCCGGACTCCATCGTCATCGGCGATGCCGCGGGCCTCATCAACCCGTTCAACGGCGAAGGCATCGCATACGCGTACGAGACGGGCCGGCTGGCGGCGGGCGCCGTCTCGGACGCGCTCACCGCGGGCGAGCCGGGGCTGCTGGTCGCCTACGAGCGATCCCTGCAGGACATATACGGCCTCTACTACCGGGTGGCCCGGGCGTTCATAGGCGTGCTCTCGCGGCCGGGCTTGATGCGGATCTGTGTCAACACCGGCATGTACAACCGCTCGGTCATGGGGTGGCTCTTGCGGATCATGGGGAACTTCCTGAGACCCGACGAGCTCGGGCCCGCCGAGGCCGTGTACAGGGCCGTTGTCGCGCTGGCTCGTCAGATCCCCGAAGGCTAGGCACCCACTCCCGAGGCGACCTCCAGAGCTGCGTCGGCGGCCGCCTCGACCGTGCGGTCGATGTCTTCACGCGAATGCGCCAGCGACACGAAGGCGATCTCATATGGGCTCGGAGCGAGCGCGACGCCCCGAGCGAGCATGGCCCTGAAGAACGGGGCGTAGAGCCCGGACCGAGCGGCGCGTGCCGCGCCCTGGTAATCGCGCACCGGTTCGTCGGAGAAGAAGACCGAGACCAAGGTGCCGAAGACCGGCACCTCGACGGGGAGCCCGCTTTGGCCGATGGCTTGGGCGAGCCCTTCGGCGAGCCGCCCGACGCTCTCCGCCAGCTGGGCGTAAGCCTCCTCGGGCAGGAGCTCGAGCACGGCGAGCCCGGCCGCGGTCGCAACCGGGTTTCCCGACAAGGTGCCCGCCTGGTAGACGGGCCCGATCGGGGCCAACTGTGACATGAGGTCGCGCCGGCCTCCGAGCGCGGCCAACGGCAGGCCTCCCCCGATCACCTTCCCGAAGCACCACAGGTCCGGCTGCACGCCGAGCACCCCGGTGGCGCCGGCGCGCCCGACACGAAAACCGGTGATCACCTCGTCGAAGATGAGCAGGGCCCCGGCGTGATCACAAGCTGCGCGCAGCCCTTCGAGATATCCCTCGACGGGAGCCACCAGCCCCATGTTCGCAGCCACCGGCTCGACGATGACGCACGCCACCGACTCGTCGATCTCGGGGACCTCGTTGTACGGCGCGACGATCGTGGCCGACACGGCACTCGCCGGCACGCCGGCCGAGTCCGGGAGCCCGAGAGTGGCCACACCGCTTCCGCCGCCTGCGAGAAGCGCGTCGCTGTGCCCGTGGTAACAACCGGCGAACTTCACGACCCGGTCCCGGCCGGTCGCGGCGCGAGCGAGCCGGATGACCGACATTGCGGCCTCGGTTCCCGATGACACGAAACGGACCTGGTCGCAACCGGGCACCGCCTCGGTGATCACCTCGGCGAGACGGACCTCCCCTTCGGTCGGGGCGCCGTAGGTCGTGCCGCGCGCCGCGGCCGCGGCGATCGCGTCGAGCACGGCCGGATGGGCGTGGCCCAGAATTGACGCTCCCCAGGACTGGACGTAGTCGAGCAGCCGCCGCCCGTCGACGTCCTCGACAAAGGCACCCTCGGCGCGGGCGACGAAGTAGGGCGACCCACCGACCGAGCCGAACGCCCGCACCGGCGAGTCGACACCTCCGGGGATCACCCGGCAGGCCTCGGCGAACAGCTCTGAGCTCCGCCTCCCGGCCGTGGCCCGGCTCCCGAGGCCGGCCTCAGCCACCGAGTACCTCGGCCACCTCGGCTGCGAAATAGGTGAGGATCACGTCCGCGCCGGCCCGTTTGATCGCTCCGAGATGTTCGAGCGCGACGGCCTGGCGGTCGATCCACCCGCGCTCGGCCGCGGCCACCACCATGGCGTACTCGCCGCTCACGTTGTAGGCGGCCACAGGAACATCGACGGCTGCCCGCACGGCGGCGATGACATCGAGGTATGCGAGCGCGGGCTTGACCATGACCAGGTCCGCGCCTTCCGCAATGTCGAGGCGCACCTCCTCGAGCGCCTCGCGCCGGTTCCTCGGATCCTGCTGGTAGCCCTTGCGGTCGCCGCCCCCCGCGATCGTCACGTCCACGGCGTCGCGGAACGGGCCGTAGAGCGCGGAAGCGTACTTCGCCGAGTAGGCGAGGATCCCGACGTCGTCGTGGCCGGAAGTGTCGAGCGCAGCCCGGATGGCAGCGACCTGGCCGTCCATCATCCCGCTCGGCGCCACGAGATGAGCGCCGGCCTCGGCCTGGGCGACGGCGACCTCGCCGTAACGCACGAGGGTGGCGTCGTTGTCGACCTCACCGCGATCGTTCAGGACCCCGCAGTGCCCGTGGTCGGTGTACTCGTCGAGGCAGAGATCGGCTATGAGGACCATCTCGTCACCGAGGTCGTCGCGCAGCTGTCTGAGCGCGATCTGGACGACGCCGTCGCGGTCCGATGCGCCCGATCCGACCGGGTCCTTGCAGGTTGGCACCCCGAACAGCACGAGCGCTCCGATCCCGAGCGACGCGAGCCTCTTTGCCTCGAGCACCAAAGAAGCGACGGTGTGCTGTGAGACTCCCGGCAGCGACGCGATCGGCACGGGAGCATCGATCGACTCGCGGACGAACAGGGGTGCCACGAGGTCGTCTATCCCCAATGAGGACTCGGCCACGAGGCGGCGCATCGCGGGGAGCCGACGCGACCGGCGCAATCTGCGAGCAGGAAAACCCATTTCGTCCAGCCTACCTCGGGCCACCCTGCGCGCCTTGGTGCTTGGCCCACTCGGCGAGAGCCCCCACAAGCCCGTCGACGGTGTGCACCGCCGCCACGACGTCCACGCGCAGGCCGGCCTTCATCGCCGTACGCGCCGTGACGGGACCTATGCACGCCACCACTGGAGGCATGCGCCCGGCACCGGCGAGCTCGAGGTAACCGGTCACTGTCGACGACGACGTGAACGTGATGGCATCGGCGTCGTCGAGGGCTCCGAAGCCACTTTCGTCGAACGTCGACACGACGGTCCGGTAGGCCTCGACCACCTCGACGCGCCAGCCCTTGGCACGCAAGCCGTCAGCCAGCACGTCGCGCGCCTCAGCGGCACATGGCAACAGAACCGGCGCCTCCCCGAGCCGCGCCGGGGCCGGGAACGCGTCAACGAGCGACTCGGCGACGAACCGCTCCGGAACGAGGTCGGCGGCGATGCCGTGCTCCGCGAGCGCAGCGGCCGTGCCCTCACCGATGGCGGCAACCTTGGCCCCGCCGAGCGCCGCGACGTCACCGAGGTGACGCCAGCACCGCTCCACGGCGTTGGCCGAAGTGAAGACGACCCATTCGAAGTCCTCGATCCCCGAGAGCGCCTGTTCGAGCGCAGCGCCTCCGTCGATCGGGTCCGCGATCTCGATCGCCGGGAGCTCCACCGGGCAAGCTCCGGCGTCGACGAGCAGCTCCACCAAGCTGGACGACTGTGCGCGGGCGCGGGTCACGATCACGCGCCATCCCGCCAGCGGACCTGCCACCGGCAGGCCTGTCACGGCACCCCGGACGTGCCGAAGAGGATCTCCGCGCCCCCGCACTGGTCGCGAATCTCGGCTGCCAGCGCCTGGCCCAGCTGCAACGGGTCCGGACCTCTCATCGCCCGCCGGAGCAGGACCAGCCCGTCCAAGCTCGCAATGAGGCCCTCCAGTTCCACCTCGCCGCCTGAGCCGATCACGGCGAGAGCGCCCGCAGGCAGCTCGCAGCCGCCGCCGAGCTCGCCCAAGAAGGCCCGCTCGGCATCGAGGCAGCGATGCGAGGCGGCATCGTCGATCGAGCGCGCCGCCTCGGTCGCCACCTCGTCACGCACCCGGCACTGGACCGCCAGCGCGCCCTGGCCCACCTGCGGAAGCATCGTCGAGGTCGGCAGGACCTCGGCAGCGAGCCCGGTGAGGCCAAGGCGTTCGAGTGCGGCGTAGGCCGTGACAACCGCCCCCGCGGCCGGCACTTTGCCAAGACGCGTGGCGATGTTGCCCCTCAACTCCACAAAACGCAGGTCCGGCCTCACCCACGCCAGCTGTGCCCGCCTTCTCGGAGCGCCGGTGGCGACGTGCGCTCCCGGGCCGAGATCGGCGAGCGCTCGCCCCACGAGCGCGTCCCTCGGATCGGCTCTCTTGGGCACGGCGACGATCGCGAGCTCGCCGGAGCTGCAACTGGAGTGGAGGTCCTTCGCGGAATGAACGGCAAGATCCGCGCGGCCATCGATCAGCGCTTGCTCGACTTCGGTCACGAAGGCGCCCTGGCCGCCGATCGCACCAATAGGACGGTCCTCGTGCAGGTCGCCGGTCGTCTCGACGACGACGAGCTCGATCGCGATCGGGGGGGTGGCGGCACTCGAAGCGGCCGTGGCGAGCGCGTCGGCCACGAGCTCGGCTTGTCGAAGCGCGAGCGGGCTGCCACGCGTCGCGACCCTTAGCGTCAGCACCTCGCGGCCTACAGGTCGAACAGGCTGCGCAAGGCCTCGGCGAGCCGTTCTCCGCGCGGTGAGCCGGCCGCGTCCTTGATCCGCACTGTCGGCTCGTGGAGGAGCTTGGCGACGGTGCGCTGGGTGACCGTTTCGACGATCTCACGAGCTTCGGGCCCGAGCGCCTCGAGCCGCGCCCGCTGGCGGTCGAGCTCGGCGCGACGAATCGTCTCGGCCCTCATCCGCAACGCGGCTACGACCGGGGCTGCCGACCTCGCCGCGTACGAGGCCCGGTAGCGCTCGAGCTCCTCGGTCAGAACCGCGCGAACGGCCGGGATCTCTCCGCGGCGCGTCGACATTCGAGCCTCCGCAAATCGCCGCACGTCCTCCACGTCCAGCAAACTGACTCCTTCGAGGTCGACCACGGCGGGGTCGACGTCACGGGGCACGGCGACGTCGACCACCAGCAGGGGCCGGTCGGGGCGCGACCGCATCGTGCGCCTGACGCGGGCCACATCGAGCACCACGTCGGGCGCCGCCGTCGAGGTCAGCACCAGGTCAGCCCGTGCGAGCTCCTCGTCCAACTTCGAAAGGCCCACCGCCTTCGCACCCGACTGCTCCGCCACGGCGGCTGCCCGCTCGGCGGAACGGTTCGCTACCACGACGCGGGCCGGGCCCACCGGCTGGGCGAGCGCCTTGGAGAACCCGGCTCCCATCTCCCCCGCACCGATGACGAGAACCGACCGACCGGCCAGCCCGCCTTCGAGGTGGTCGGCCGCGAGCGCGACAGCCGCGTGAGCAAGCGACGTCGTACCCTGCGCGATGGCGGTCTCGGTGCGGACGCGCTTTCCGGCCTCGACCGCATGACGGAACAGCGGCCCGAGCACGCGGCCGGCCGCATGCTCCTGCCGGGCCAGCTCGGCGGCAGTGCGCACCTGGCGGAGGATCTCGCCCTCACCGAGGACCGGGGAGTCGATGCCGGCCGCCACCTCGAACAGATGCGAGACGGCCGCGTCATCTATCCAGCAGGAAAGAAGCTCCGACAGCGGCGGCGAGTCGGTGCCCATGGCGCTCGAACAGGACCGGAAGAAGCGCTCGATGTCGGCAAGGCCGTCGTGGAAGCGCTCGACGACTGCGTAGACCTCGGTACGCAGGCAGGTGGAGAGAACGACCGCTTCGGACACGTGCTCACTGTCACAAAGCACCTGGAGTGCCTTCGGCAGGTCGCGCTCTGATACGGCGCTCTGCTCGAAGATGTCGAGCGACACGTCCCGTTCGTTGATCCCCACGGCAACGACCGCCACGGCGCGGTTACCTCGTTTCTCTCGGGCGACAGCCTACGGCCGTCACAGCCCCGATAGAGACGCGTCCTCCGCTTCGGCGGTGACTTCCGGGTGCGCCACGTAGAACGCGAGCACTTGCAGCTCGACGGAGAAGTCGACCTGGCGTAGCTGCACCGAGTGCGGCACCGTCAAGATCGCCGGGGCGAAGTTCAAGATCGCCCCTACACCGGCCTCCACCAACCAGTTGCACACGTCCTGGGCGGCGCTGGCCGGGGAGGCGATGACGCCGATCGACCGGCTGATGCCTGCGACGATCGCCGGCAGGTCCGAGACGTGGCGGATCGGCAGCCCGACGATCTCCTTGCCGATCTTGTCGGGATCGATGTCGAAGAGCGCGACCGCACGGAAGTTCTGGGTCGAGAACCTCTGCGAGCGCGCGAGGGCATGCCCGAGGTTGCCCATGCCAACGATGACAACCTGCCACTCCTGATCGAGGCCGAGCTCGCGCCGGACCTGGCCGAGGAGGAAATTGACGTCATAGCCAGTGCCCGGCGTGCCGTAGGTCCCGAGGTGCGACAGGTCCTTGCGCACTTTGGCCGCGTTGACGCCCGCCGCCTCTGCCAGCTCCGCCGACGAGACAGTCTGGACGCCGCCGGCCGAGAGTGTGAGCAGGGCGCGCTGATATACGGGGAGCCGCACGACGGTGGGCTCTGGAATCCGACGAACGAAGTGGTCGGCCATCGCGGCTGATGGTAACGACTTCGTGCTCTCGCTCACAAACCGCACCCTCTCGGGGGCGGCTTCGGCTCAGCCGGCTTCTGTGAAACGCTCCGCGAGGTAGCGGTCGACGTCCTCGTCACGCAGCCTGTACGACTTGCCGACACGCACTGCCGGCAGCTGTCCCGAGCTGATGAGTCGGTAAACAGTCATGTTCGAGACCCGCAATGCCCGGGCCACTTCGGCGACCGTGGAGAACCTTGCCTTGGCGTATTCGATAGTTGACAGATGCATCACCCCTCTCCGCCAGTCACGAATGTACGCCAATGTGGCTGAAGTGCAAAGTGGGAGAGTCCCTGAGTGCCGGGATCGGGTCAGGTTCGACCCTGCGCCGGCCATCGGGTCACTCGGTACGACCGAGCTCCCGAGACCGGATCGAGGCGGCGGCTACCGCCTCGAGGACAGCGGAGCGGAAGCCGTGAGCTTCAAGTACGCGCAAACCAGCGGCCGTCGTGCCGCCTGGAGAGGTGACGGCAGCTCGCAGGACCTCCGGCGAGTCACCGGACTCGGCGAGCAGACGAGCCGACCCGAGCAGTGTCTGCACGGCGAACAGGCGGCTCACTTCCCGGTCGAGGCCCTCGCTGACACCGGCATCGACGAGCGCCTCTGCCAACAAGAAGACGTAGGCAGGTCCCGAGCCTGAAAGCCCGGTCACGGAGTCGAGCTGGTACTCGGGAAGGCGTGCGACGACCCCGAGCGAGGACAGCACCCCCTCCGCCCAGGTGAAGTCGTCCTCGGTGACAGAAGTGCCACCCGCGAGCGCTGAGGCGCCGGCACCGAGCACTGCCGGGGTGTTGGGCATGGCCCTGAGAACTACGACGCCGCGTCCAAGCCAGGTCTCGAGCTGGGCGATCATGACGCCCGCCGCGATGGAGACCACGCGGCGACAGCCCGATCCCGCGATGGTCCTGCACCCGGCCTGAGCGTCGGCAGGCTTGACTGCCAAGACGGCGGACTCCGCGGCGACTCCGGTCTCGGCGACGAGGACTCCCGGAAAGCGCCTCACGAGATCGGCGCGGGCCGAGGCCAACGGCTCAACGACGGCCAGCTCGCCCGAGGTGGCCCAGCTCGACCGGATCAGACCGCCGAGGAGCGCGTGGCCCATCTTGCCGCCGCCGACGACCATGAGACGTGTCACGGCGGTGAGCTCAACACTCGACCAGCGACCGCGAAGTGAGGTCGTCGTACAGGCGGCGGAGCCGGCCTGCAGTGATCGACCAGCTGTAACCGGCCGCCATCGATGCACCGCACGCACCGAGCTCAGCCTGTAGCAGGGGGTCGGCGCAAATGTCCGCGGCAAACTTGGCGTAGGCCCCCGCGTCCCCGTTCTCGACCAGGTAACCGGTCCGCCCGTGCTGGACGAGCGTCGTCAAGCCCCCGACCGCCGCCGCCACTACCGGGGTACCGCAAGCCGCGGCCTCGAGAGCGACGAGCCCGAACGATTCCGAACGCGAAGGCACCAGGCAACAGTCTGCCGCCCTGTAGTACGTCGAGAGCAGCTCATGCGGCTGAGGTGCCACGAAGCGCACCCGCCCGACATGACCGAGCGCCCGGACCATCGCGTGAAGCGTCGCGACCTCCGCCTCACCCCTTGGGCCACTCGGACCACCGACGACAACGAGCTGGGCGTTCGGGACGGACTGCACGAGGAGATCGAAGGCCTCGAGCGCCACTTCAGCGCCCTTCAGGGGCTGAATCCGCCCTACGAACAACAGGAGGGGACCTTCGCCGGAAAGGCCCAGCGCGCGTCTCGCATGTGCGCGGTCACCGGGCGAGAAGAACGCATGGTCGACCCCGAGCGGGACGACCTCGACCCGTTCCCGGTCTGCCCCATAGAGCTCCACGAGCTGGTCGACCTCGACCGAGCACGAGGCGAGCAAAGCGTCCGAGCAACCGATGATCTCCGACTCGGCTCGCGCCCGCCGGCCCGGTTCCGCGCTCTCGACCTCTTCCGGGCTCGCTTCAGCCTTTACTCGGTCCAGAGTGTGGAACGTCGACACGAGCGGCAAACCGAGGCGGTGCTTGATCGCATGGCCGGCCAGACCCGACAACCAGTAGTTGGCATGGATGGCATCTGCGGGCACTTCACCGGCGCCGGGCATCGTGTGAGACGGACCGGTCATCCGGTCGATGACGGATTCGGTGAACTCCTCCACGTGGTCTTGAAGTGTCTCCTTGGCGACTGGGGCCGGAGGGCCGGCTGCCACGTGGTGCACGGCAAAGCCTGGCTCGATCGCGACGACGTCGGGAAGGTCTTTGGACCAGCGCCGTGTGTAGACGTCGCAGATGACGCCTCCTCGGGCAAGCGCCGACGAGAGCTCACGGACATAGACGTTCATCCCGCCGCCGTCCCCAGTGCCGGGCTGGGCCAGAGGCGACGTGTGCATGGAGAGCACGGCCAGCTTGCGCATCGAGTGCAGCCTAATGAGGAAGTCTCGGCGTCAGGTCCTTGGCTCTTCTCGCTCGGTCTCGTACAGGCCGTTCTCGCGGCGGAACGACAAGTAGATCCGCACGAGTGCCTGCCGCTGCTCCTCGACAAGGTAGGGATCCATGAGGATGTGCCGCACGACGTCGTCGTCACGGCGCTCGTCCTCGAGAATCCCGGCTCTCACATAGAGCGTCTCCGCGGAGATCCGTAGAGCCTTCGCGATCTGCTGCAGGATCTCAGCCGACGGCTTGCGCAACCCTCGCTCGATCTGGCTCAGGTAGGGATTCGAGATGCCGGCGATCTCGGACAGTCTCCGGAGCGACAACCTGGCGGTGTTCCGCTGCTGCCGGATGAACTCGCCGAGGTCCGCCCAGCGGTCGGACGAGTCGCTTGGGGTCATCCGGCCCTCACTTGAGCAGGGTGTCCGCGTCCGCCGCTCCGACCTTGTACCGTTCGACGATCGCCGACTGGAGTTGGTCAATCTGATCGTGCAGCGTTCTGCGCCTTGTGGAGACGCTGGTCTCGGCGGACCTGAGCAGCCCGGCAAGTGAGCGGAGCTCCTCGTCGCCGAATGCCCCCAGGTTGGCGCCGGGCAGCAGCGGTTGGCGCGTGTCGTCACCCTTCAGCTCAGCGGCGAGAACCTCGACGACGAGGTCCTCGAGCGCGAGCTCCGACTGCTCGGTCCAGCCCTCGGCAACCCCGGCCATCGTGAGGCGGGGCTCGTGAGCGTGCTCTTGCGCCGGTGGGTTGGCACTGGTTCCAGCCAGGATCGTCGGCAAGTCCTCGAGGAGGCGCCCCGTGTCACCTCGCACGCCTCTGCCGCGCGCCTCGAGCTCCGCCGCGACAATGTCGAGCTCACCCTGGAGCAATCGCCGGACATAGGAGAGCGCGACTTCCGCGCGCTGGCACGCATCCCGGCGAATCCTGAGCTCGCCCACGGGAACCGATTCCAAATCGCTGGTCAGCTCAGGCTCCAGCAACCGGTCAATATCCTTCTGGTGCAGGGCCATCTTGAACGAGCGTACCGCTGCTCGAGCCGGACTGCCGGAGAAACCCGGCCCGGGCAGGTGGGAAGTAGCGGTACACGACTTTGCCGATGAGGCGAGAAGGCTCCACGAGCCCGAACGCTCGGCTGTCACGGCTGGCGGCTTGGTTGTCGCCGCGCACCTCGAGACCGGCCGGGAGAACTGCCACGACCCTCTTCACGAGCAACCTCTCGGGCTCGGCCGGGTCGTGCAGGGCGACGAGGTCACCGACCAGAGGACTGCCCGCGCGCACAACGACCAGCCGATCGCCGTGGGCAAGTGTCGGCATCATGCTCGTGCCCTCGACCTGCACGCGCCGAAATCGCGTCCGTTCCGCCGCGACCAACGCGAGCACCGAGGCACCGAGCGCGGCGCACAAGCTCAGCTTCGAAAGCACACGACCGCTGGGCCGCCGCCTACCTGCCCGATCATTCCGGGGCCGGAGATAAGGTGAGCGATTCCTAGCCACCGATGACCAACCAAGGAGCTGAAGCATGCACCTGACCTCGCGTTTGCTCACCCTGCTCGACCGCCTGAGCAGCCCGGTGACCGTCCACGCCCACTGTGACCTGCCGTGTGGCGTCTATGACCCCGCTCAGGCGCGGATCGAAGCCGACTCCGTCAAGGCCTGCATGGAGAAGTTCAACGCCTCGGACGACGAGGTCTTCAAGCACCGGGCCATCTTGATCAAAGAGGAACGCGCTGACCTCGTCAAGCACCACCTCTGGGTGCTCTGGACGGACTACTTCAAGCCCGACCATCTCGCGAAGTACCCCGAGCTCCACAGCCTGTTCTGGACAGCCACCAAGACCGCCGGCGAAGCCAAGAAGACCACCGACGTCGCCGTCGGCCAGAAGTTGCTCGACCAGATCGCCGAGATCGACCGCATCTTCTGGGAGACCAAGAAGGGCTGAGCGGCGCTCGGCAAGGTACCCGCGAGAAGTCCCGCTGCTCATCCGCCTGACACGGGCGGCAGCACCGCGACCTCGTCGCTGTCGCCCACTGGCAGATCGCGGCTCGCCGGCTCGCCGTTCAGCCAGATCGCGCTGAAGGTGATGATGGCGGCAAACCGTGTCCCGTAACGCTCGACGGCCGCGTCAAGCACCTCACCAACTGTGACACCGTCGATCCTGGCCTCGCTGGTGCCGGCACAGTCGCGTGCCTGAGCGAACAAGCGAAGTCTTGCCAAACCCTCAGATCCCAGCCGAGGTGCCCGGCGTGACCGGCGCCAGCGCGTGATCCGCGCAGCGCCTCGTCACTGGTGACCGTGCGAGCCGGTCTTCGCCGATCGCCCGGCCGCACGCCTCGCAGATGGCGTAAGTCCCCTCGTCCAGTCGCCGCAGGGCCCGTTCGACATCCTCGAGCTCGCCCTCGGCGTGGTCGAGCACCCGGAGATCGCCTGGGTCTCCCGTGTCCACGTTCACGATGGTACCGGGGGGCGGCACTCGCCGGGGGGAGGCGTGGGAGGCACTCGTGAGCTCAATCCTCGTCGAGCCACCTGCGAGTTGCACCCACGACTTCCAGACCCGGCCGCGACCAGATGAAGCGCTCCACAGCGTCGAGGGTCTCGACGACGACCCGCACGGAGGCCGCGGCTGCGGCCACCTCGACGACCGAACGCTGGTACAGGTCCTGGTAGTCCGTTTCGGCTACGGCCACGGCGAAACGTGAGCGGGCACCATCTACGACCGGGCGGAGAAGGGCACGTTTCTCCTTGAGAGAGTGGCAAGCGGGAAAATGGAGCTCGACGATCAGTGCACCGATCACCGACCAAGCATGCCCGAGCCGCGGCACCGACAAGGACCACGACCCACCGCCTGGCGCCTTTGCCTCGCGCCCGCGATCTCCGCCCTGCACGCCTTGGCAGTAGCATCCTGGCCCGAGAAGGCATCATCCGCCGCGCCAGTCGCGTTACCAACGAGGAGAGCACGCCGCAATGGCACAAAGTGGCAACCGACCCCCGCGGAGCCAGCCCACGAAGGGTGGAGGCAACTCGCCGGGCAAGACCGGCCCCGCCGGCGGCAACGGGCACGACGAGTCCGCCGCTGAGCGGGCGCGCGATCGCCTGGCGCAGCGGAACATCTCCGGTCAGAAGCGCCAGACCGCCTCGCAGCGGGCGCGCTCTGCCGCGCCGTCCACTCGACGGACAAAGGCGCAGGCGGCAGCCGCTCAAAGAGCAAGGGAGGGCGGGCCCGCCTCGCGGCGTGGATCGGCCAAAGGAGCCCCGAAACGCTCCACCGCCATGACGGCGGGGATCTTCGGCACCGTGTTCGTAGTGCTCGCGATCCTGGTCATCGTCCTCGTGTCGGTCACCGGGAAGACTTCGACCAGTGGCAAGGGGTTCGGCATGAAGCCCGCGCCGGCAAGCGTCGTCAACGCGATCACTCACGTGTCGTCGTCGGCCTTTGCCGAAGCCGGGTCCACGATCACCTCGTCCGGGCCCTACACAGCTTCGATCACGGCCCTCAAGAGCCAGCCCTCACTGAGCAGCGACGGCAAGCCGCTGATCGCCTATGTGGGGTCCAACTGGTGCCCGTACTGCGCAGCGAGCCGCTGGCCACTCGCCGTCGCCCTCTCCCGCTTCGGCACTTTCAAAGATCTCCGCATAACCGCCTCGGGGACAGCCACGGGCGAGAGCTATCCGGGCACGCCCACCCTGAGCTTCTACGGATCGACCTACACGAGCCCCTACGTCTCTTTCCTGGCCACCGAGCAGTGCACCGACATCGTTGCGTCCGGCACCTCAAGGGCGACACAGGAGTGCAGCGGCTACGAGCCGTTGCAGACGTTGTCGCCAATGGCCCACAAGATCTTCTTCAAGTACAACTTCCCGCCTTACGTCGCCTCGACCAACGAGGGCGGGATCCCGTTCGTGGACTTTGGCAACAAGTTCATGGAAGACGGCGCGTTCATGGATCCGTCCATCCTCGCCGGCTTCACTCACGTGCAGGTCGCGCAGAGCCTCGGCAACCCCGTAGCCTCGCCGGCGCAGCCGATCCTCGTCACGGCCAACTTCTACACGGCCGCGATCTGCAAGCTCACCGACAACAAGCCGGGCTCGGTCTGCAAGATGCCGGTCGTCGAGCAGGCAGCCAAACAACTGAAGCTGTGAGTCACCAAGACGCCTCGCGGCGGGCACGCCCGGGCTCGCCGGCGACTCCACGGCCAAAGTCTCAGCCGGTGGCCGCGAACCGCCTCCGGGCCGGCGACGTCCTTCAGGGCCGGCCTTGGCAACCGTTGGCCATCGGCGGCATCTGCCTTGCGGGGATCGCCATCTCGATCTACCTCCTGATCGTGCACTACGAGCCCGGTGCGCTCATCTGCTCCAACACCGGCGTCGTGAACTGCTCCAAGGTGCTCACCAGCTCGTCGTCTGTCATGTTCGACATCCCCGTGCCTATCTTCGGGCTCCTTTTCTTCGTCGGGATGGGCCTGATCTGCCTTCCCGTCGCGTGGCGCTTTGATGCCGCCTGGCTCGCCTGGGGACGGATCGCGGGGGCCATCGCCGGGATTGGGATGGTGATCTACCTGGTCGCCCAGGAAGCACTCGTGCTGCACACGATCTGCCTGTGGTGCACGGTCGTCCACGTGCTCACGTTCGCGATGTTCCTGATCATCATCACCGGCTGGGACGACACCGGCTACGCTCAGTCGCGCTACGAAGACTGACCAGCGTGCTCAGGGGCGTTGGGCCGATGCCTGGCGCGCGAGTGCCACGGCCGTGCCTCAGGTCGTGGCCTCTTTCATCGACCGGGGGAAGCCAACAGCGTGGAAGCTCACCGCCCCCGCCGGTGTCAGCCAGCTCATCAGCTTGAACGCGAGCTCGCCAGCACGCACCGCGGGGTCCTCCGACAGCAATGAACGCGCCTCCTCGACTCCCGTGGAGAAGATCATGACCCCCCGGAGCACGGGGTCGTCCTGGTCTTCGAACGGGCCGGCTGCAACTAGGCGGCCCGAGCGCCCGAGACTCGCTAGATACGCGAGATGCTCATCTTGGATCGCCGCGGCTTGCTCGTCGTCCAGTGCCGGCGCCTCAGCCGGGCGGAGGTAGAGGCCAAAAGTGAAACGGTCGAAGTCCATGCTCCAGGCTAAGCCCA
>Ga0224558_1000547_pt1 | contig 43573 bp, 28 predicted proteins | sample 714S32024metaG_FD_180682 | JGI IMG/M metagenome (GOLD analysis project Ga0224558, IMG submission 180682) | Peat soil microbial communities from Stordalen Mire, Sweden - 717 S3 20-24 | ecosystem: Environmental > Terrestrial > Soil > Wetlands > Peat | place: Sweden: Norrbotten County, Stordalen... | reverse complement strand
CCAGACACCTGCCGGGCACACGAGCGCGGACATTCTTGTCCGCCTGGAGCTTGCCAACGCGCTCGAAGCGGACAAGAATGTCCGCGCTCCTGTCGTATTATTGCACAGTCGTCGGAAACTGTGAGTTGCGCCCTCCAGGCGTAATCAGCAGTTGGAGGGGGGGACACCTTGACTCCACCGCACAAACATGTGGGGCGTTTTGTCTTGATAACCCGCTGGAGGATGCTTAGCTATTACGGCAGATGTCCGCAACGTGGTCTGAAGCGCTGAAGCCCCAAACACCGAATGTCCCGCAGCCTCCCAGCGGCGGCGATGCGTTTCCGATAGGCCAAACGCGGCCTGCTCAACTATGAAACTGTCACCTAATCCACCCCGCTTACAGATGCTGGCCCTAGCTTTCGTCTTGCTGACGGCCACGCTCTTCACCCTCCCCGCCCAGCCGGTCAAAACCGCTCGTTCCAGCCCGCAGTGGGTGCGCGACGGGGTGGTCTATGAAGTCTTCCCGCGCAACTTCTCCGCAGAAGGCAACTTCAATGGCATCACCGCCAAGCTGGACGAACTGAAGGACCTCGGGGTGAGCATCCTGTGGCTGATGCCCATCAACCCGCTCGGTGAGAAGATGCGCAAGGGCACGATCGGCAGCCCTTACGCCGTGCGCGACTACTATGGCATCAACCCGGACTACGGCACCGAGGCCGACCTCAAGCGCCTGGTAACCGAGGCCCACAAGCGCGGCCTGAAGGTCATCGTTGACATCGTTCCCAACCACAGCGCGTGGGACAGCGTGCTCATGGAGCACCCGGAGTTCTACAAGCAGGACGCGGATGGCAAGATCATCCCGCCGCACAAAGAATGGACGGACGTTGCCGGGCTGAACTACACCACCCCGAAGCTGCGCGAGTACATGATCGGGATGCTCAAGCACTGGATTGACCCCGCCGGTTTTGATCTGGATGGCTTCCGCTGCGACGTCGCCGCCGAGGTGCCCACCAGCTTCTGGGAGGAAGCGCGCGCCGAACTGACCAAAGTCAAGCCGGACCTCTTCATGCTGGCCGAGGCCAGCAAGCCCGAGCTGCTCGTACAGGCCTTCGATGCGGATTACGCCTGGCCCTTCCACTCGACGTTGAACGACGTGCTGCTCCGCGGCGCGCCGGCCTCCGAGTTCAAGCGCTCTTGGGAAGACAGCCAAAAGCAGTTCCCCAAGGGTTCGCTCCACCTGCGCTTTTCCGACAATCACGACGAGGCGCGCGCCGTGGCCCGCTTCAGCATCAAAGGCGCCCTGGCGGCCTCGGCGCTGATGTTCTCGCTCGACGGTATCCCCCTCCTTTACAACGGCATGGAAGCCGGCGATGCGACTGAATCCGGCGACCCGGCTTTGTTCGAGAAGATGCCGGTGTTTTGGCATTCCAAGGAACGCCCGCCCTTCCGGCAGATCTACCAGGGGCTGAGCCGGTTGCGGCAGCAATACCCGGCTTTTAGGAACGACGGCGTCATCTGGCTGCACAACTCGGACGAGTCGAACCTCGTCACCCTCATGCGCCTGGATAACAAGGACGAGTTCGTTGTCGTCATCAACTTCTCCAATCGCCCCGTTACGGGCTGGGTCGAGGTTCAGAATGATCGGGAGTTCAAGCCGGTTACATTGCTGGGCATGCCGGAGCCGCCCGCGGAGGGGTTTCCCTTATTCCGCCTCAACGGCTTCGAGTGGCGCATTTACCATCGCGTCGTGAAGTAGGACGGGCGTACCGCTTGTCCTGGAATACTGCGCCGGGCCAGCTTCCTCCGAACAGATCCGTACCCGCATGCAGAGGGCGGGCGAGGGGTGGAAATGGGCGTACTTCAGGCATGCACCGCTAGAATGGGAATGCATCGTCCCGTTAAAACATCTGTGTCCATTTGTGTCCATCTGTGGTTAAATTACGCCTATGCAAGATGAACGGAAAACGCCCGACGAGCGTAACAAGATGAACGAACTGGAACGGCTGCGCCACTCGTGCGCCCACGTGATGGCCACCGCTATCCTGCGCCTGTGGCCCGATGCCCAGTTCGCGGCCGGGCCGCCCGTCGAGAACGGGTTCTATTATGACGTGGACCTGCAGCATCGGATTAGCCCGGAAGACTTCGCGGCCATCGAGGCCGAGATGAAGAAGGAGATTAAGGCCAACCGCCCCTTCGAGAAGGTTGTGGTCACCCGCGAGCAGGCGATTAAGGATTCGGAGAGCGGCCGGCTGGGCGGCTTGAGCGAGCGACCGGGCAACCCGAGCAAGTTCAAGCTTGGCAACCTGGAGGCCATCCCCGACGGCGAGCCAATCACCTACTTCAAGAGCGGCGATTTCATTGACCTGTGCGCCGGGCCGCATGTGATGCGCACCGGCAACATTGGCGCGTTCAAGCTCACTAGCGTCGCCAGCGCCTACTACAAGGGCGATGAGAAGAACCCGCAGCTCCAGCGCATTTACGGCACCGCCTTCAAGAACAAGACCGAGCTGGAGGCCTACTTCAAAATGGTGGAGGAGGCTAAGCAGCGGGACCATCGCAAGCTCGGCCAGGAGATGGGGCTTTTTACTATAGATGCCGAGTTCACCGGCCCCGGCCTGCCCCTCTGGCTGCCCAAGGGCGGTGCCATTGTTGAAGAGCTCGAAAAGCTGGCGAAGGAGACTGAGTTCCAAGCGGGCTATGTGCGTGTGAAGACGCCGCACATTGCCAAGGAGAAGATGTATCTCACCTCCGGGCACCTGCCGCTGCTCTACGCGGACTCGATGTATCCGCCGATGGAACTTAAGGAATCTAAGGACGCGCCGGCGGCTGAGAGGTACTACCTCAAGGCCATGAACTGCCCGCACCACCACCGCATCTTTGCGGCGGAGCCACGCAGCTATCGCGATCTGCCGTTGCGCTTGGCGGAATACGGCACCTGTTATCGCTACGAGCAATCGGGCGAGCTGATCGGCCTGATGCGCGTCCGCTCGCTCAACATGAACGACGCACACATCTACTGCCAGCCGGAGAAGTTTGCGGAGGAGTTCAATGCGGTGAACGAGATGTATCTGAAGTATTTCAAGATCTTCGGCATCGGGAAGTACGTGATGCGCTTCAGCACCCACAGCAAAGAGGGGCTGGGGAAGAAGTACGTGAACGAACCCGAGCTGTGGATTCAGACCGAGAACATGGTGCGTGACGTGCTCAAGAACTCCGGCATCAACTACGTCGAGGTGGCCAATGAGGCGGCCTTCTATGGGCCCAAGATTGACGTGCAGGTCTGGAGCGTCATTGGCCGCGAGTTCACGCTGGCCACTAACCAGGTGGATTTCGCGGTGCCGAAGCGGTTCGGGCTGGTCTATCGCGACAAGGACAACACCGAGAAGACGCCGCTGTGCATCCACCGCGCTCCGCTGGGCACTCATGAACGGTTCATTGGCTTCCTGATCGAGCATTACGCGGGCAACTTCCCGCTATGGCTCGCACCCGAGCAGGTGCGTGTGCTGACCATTGGCGAAGAAGAGCCGCTGGTGAATTACGCCAAGGCCATCGTGCAGGAGTTGCGCGCCAACATGGTCCGCGCCGAGGGCGATTACAGCAACGACAAGATCAACGGCAAGATCCAGCAAGCCGAGCAGGCCAAGGTCCACACCATGCTGGTTGTTGGCCCGCGCGATATGGCAGCCAACGCGGTGAGCGTCCGCATCCACGGCAAGGGCAGCTTGGGGGCCAAGCCGAAGGGGGAAGTCGTGGCGGAGATTCTGGCGGCGATTCGCGAGCGGCGGGCGTAAACCCAAGCATGCGCATCTACATAGAGAGCACGATACCGAGCTATGTTGTGGCGCGCCCTGCTCGCGATCTTTTACAGGCCGCCCGTCAGCAGCTTACTTGCGACTGGTGGGCTTTGCAGCGGGAGAACCACGACCTAATCACCTCGCAAGTCGTCTTGGATGAAATTGCATTCGGTGAGAAAGCAATGGCGCAACTGCGGCTGCAACTTTTGGAACGTATTTCCTTGCTGCATGCGAACGACCAAGTGAAGGAGCTGGCCCGCGACGTTCTCGCGTCCGGCCTTTTGCCCGCGACTGCCGACCGCGATGCCGTCCACATCGCGCTCGCCAGTGCCTACGAAATGGATATACTATTGACGTGGAATTGCCGGCACATAGCCAACGCCGCCATCCAAGCAAGGTTGCGGCGGGTGGTTGAAGCCGCCGGATTCACTCTTCCGGTGATTTGCACTCCGGAAGAACTAATGGAAGACAAAGATGAACAAAGCGACTGACACGCAGCCGGCGACGGCGACAGGAGACGCAGTGCTTCGGGAAGTGTGGAGGGCCAAAGACACTCTTTCCGCCCGATACGGTCACGACCTGGACAAGCTGTTTGCTATGACGCGCAAGCGGGAGAAGCGCTCCTCCGGCCATCCGCTCGTGACCTTGCCGCCGAAACGGCGCAAAGGGTGACCTTAAAGTTGTCCTTCGAGAATGCCTGGCAGTTCAGCGGTGTTGGTGATTGACGTGCAGAGGGGACTGTTCTGCACGAAGCCTGCGCCGTTTGAGGCCGAGGCCGTCGTGGCGCGAATCAATGCCGTTATGGAGAAGGCTCGCCAGGCCGGGGCTCCCGTCATCTTCATTCAGCACGATGGCGAAGTAGGCGGTGAGGACGTGGTGCCATTCACCGAGGGCTGGAAACTGCATCCGGAGCTTGAGGTCCGCCCAGGGGAGCTGGTTATCCGCAAGACGACGTGTGATGCGTTCTACAGCACACCGCTGGAAGCCGAGCTTCGGTCGCGGGGCATCACGACGCTGGTGTTGATGGGCTATGCCACTGATTTCTGCGTGGACGCGACTCTTCGCAGCGCGGCTAGCAAAGACTACTCTGTCATCGTCGTGGCCGATGCGCACACGACCTCGGACAACCCCGTGTTGAAAGCGGACGTGATCCGGCGGCACCATAACTGGGCGTGGGCGAACGCGATCACCAGAAGGGGTATGAGCATTATCAAGGCCAGTGAAGTGGGCTTCGACTGAAGCTGGTTGACCGTGGGAACGTCTGGAGTAGGCTGTGCGACATGACCAGGCAGTCACACGGGCGGAAGTCAGCCTCGCGACGTGAGCGCCAGTACGCGCGGGGATTCACTCTCATCGAACTGCTGGTCGTAATTGCCATCATCGCGATCCTCGCAGCCCTGCTCCTGCCCGCCCTGGTCAAGGCTAAGGCCAAAGGTCAGGGGATCTCCTGCCTGAACAATCTCAAACAACTCCAACTCGCGTGGTTCATGTATGCGGGGGACAATAACGACCGCCTCGTCTATAATAACAGTAACGGCCCCGGCGAACCCACCGGCTGGGTCATGGGCTGGCTGCCTACACCCCAGGATGCCACCAATGTGAACCTCCTCAAACAGGGATTGCTGTGGGAGTACAACAAATCGCTCCCCACTTACAAGTGCCCGGCGGACCAAAGCACGGCCATCGAGGCGGATGGAAGGAAATACCCGCGGGTGCGCAGCATCTCCATGAACGGCAACATGAACGGGAACAGTTGGTACACGGCCACGATTGACAGCACGTATTTCACTTACCGTAAATATGCCGAGATTATCCGGCCTCCCCCAGCGCAGGCCTTTGTGTTCCTGGATGAGCATCCGGATGATATTGATGACGGCTACTTCCTGGTAAACCTGACCGTGCAGGCGACCTGGGGCAACATGCCGGCAAACTACCATAATGGCGCCTGCGGCTTTTCCTTTGCGGACGGCCATGCCGAGATCAAGAAATGGCGTGACCCGGACACCCTGGCAGCACACCCCAGTGCCAGCCCGAAGGGGCCGCACGATGTTCCCTGGGTACAGCTACGAACCTCCGCACCGAAGAAACCGAATACGGTCTATCCGCCGTGACGCACGAACAGGAGACGCGGGCACACCTGCAAACGGGCGCAACTCGGCACTGCCGCCATGTCGGCGCGCGGGACATTCCTGTCCGCAGCAAGCCCCGGCCGTCCCCAAGCCACCTCATCCATCGAACATTGCTGCGGGCAGGAATGCCCGCGCGCCGGTGGTTGTGCCGCGATACGCCTTCGGACAACGCGCCCGCGTGATCAACCTGGAAAGCGGGCGTGGCAAGACGATGCGTGGGGGGGGCTGTAGAGCCAGGGGGAGTTGGAGGTTGGCTGCAACAGGTGGGGATCGCGCGACGGGCTAGAGCGGTGTCAGGGCGGGAATAGGGAGGAGATAGGGTACCATACCGTAGGATATCCGTATGGTATCCGTAGGAGTTCCGTTGCTTCTCCTCGTCGCCAGCCAAACCGCGACACCAGCCGTGGCCGACCGCTGACGTTTGTTAACCGCACCCATTTGGACGCTGTTCCAGTCGTGCCCATTCAATGTCCGCCCTCGGCGGCGGCGTGTGTTGGTTCTCTTCTGACGCAACTTGCGGCCTGCGAGAGTGTATGTTAAGAGTCAGTGAAGCTAATGCGGTGGTTCAGTCCTCCGTCCAACCTTTCGGCGGCAGGGGATGAACCGCACGCGCCGCTGCCATCGGGCCGGCAGGGGCGCGCGGAGAACTGGGCCCGCGAAGGAAATGATTATGAAAGCGGAACAACTGAAACTGGGAGCGATGCTGCTCTCGCTGGCGGTGGGGATGACCCTGGGCGCGGCCGCAGCGCCAACGCTAAAGGTGGGCGATCCGGCACCCAAACTGCAGACGGGCAAGTGGGTGCAGGGCGAGCCGGTAAAGGACTTCGCGAAGGGCAAGGCCTACATCGTCGAGTTCTGGGCGACATGGTGTCCCCCGTGCCGGGCGTCGATTCCGCACCTCAACGAGACTTACGAGAAGTTCAAGGATAAGGGCCTGGTCGTCATCGGCCAGGACTGCTGGGAGAACGACGAGAGCCTCGTGGCGCCGTTCGTCAAGAAGATGGGGGACAAGATGACGTATCGCGTGGCGCTCGACGACAAGTCCAGCGCCAAGGAGGGCCAAATGGCCAAGACCTGGATGGCGGCAGCCGGCCGCGATGGCATTCCCAGCGCCTTTCTCATTGACACCAAGGGCGTCATCGCCTGGATCGGCCATCCGATGGAGTTGAAAGAGGAAGTGATCGAAAGCGTGCTGGCGGGCAAGACGCCGGTGAGCAAGGGCGTCGAGGCAAATTAGCCCGCCCGCGGGAACTCCAAACGCTTCGCGAGTTCGCTGCCCGCAAACGAGGCTCACCGGCTGTCCAGCTCGCGCAACGCGAAGGCGTAAGCGCCAATGGCAGTGGCTTCGGTGGTCCCGAGGCGCGACATACCCACGCCGATGCGCTGCAAGGGATCGTATTGCACCTTCTTGCTGCTGCCGGGCACGGTGATCTCACGCTTCTCGCCCTGGAGGAACGGTTGCAGTTGGGCCGGGTCTTCTAGGTTGAAGGCGACCTGCGTCAAGCGGCGGAACTTACTCCCCTTGGGAGTCGCGTAGGTGCTGTTCAGCTCATTGACCAAGGCCGGGAGGAACAGCGGGGCAGCGCCGGAGATGCCCCCGCCAATGACCCCGAGGCCATCCACGAGCGTCAGGGCATGGGCCATGCCGTCGCCGACCACCTCGCCAAGCTGGCGGAAGGCCTCGCCGGCGGCAGCCTGGTTGCCAGGTTTCGCGCCGGTGCCAATATCAAAGATGTCCTTGGGCTCGGGCGCCTGCTCGAACGGGATGCCGGCTTTCTCGGCATAGACGCGGCGGACGGCGCGGATGCTGGCACCTTCCTCGGCGTTGGTTTCGGGGTGGAGCTTGTTACGGAGCAGCCAGACTTCGGTGGCCATTGAGTTGTCGCCGGTGAATAACTCGCCGTTGCGCACGATGCCGCCGCCAAAGCCGGTCCCCAGGGTCACGCCAAACAGGTTCTTAAAGCGTTTCGGGCTGCCGGCCTTTTCGAGCAGGCCGTTGACGTAAGGGAGGAAGCCGGCAATGGCCTCGCCATAGACGAACAGGTCGCCATCATTATTGATAAACGTTGGGATGCCAAACCGCTCCTCCAACATCGGCCCGAGGGCAACCCCGCCGCGGAAGCCGGGCAGGTTGCCGAGGTCCCCGATAATCCCGTTGGGATAATCCGCCGGCCCCGGGAAGGCAAAACTGATCGCGACCGGCGGCTCAGGGCATTGCTTCTTAACACGGGTGAAGCCCTCGACGATATTAGCGAGGCATTTGGCCAGGTTGTCGCCATTGGATGGCAGGGCGACGGTTTGGGTGACCGGCTTGTTGCCGCGGACGGCAGAGAACCGGAAGTTGGTTCCGCCCGCGTCGAGGGCCATTACGATGCGCTTATCGGTGTTCGGTTTCATCAGGTAATGAACGGTGAATGGTAACGAGTGATCGGTAATTGAGTGGGATCGTCGGTGAACGGCACCGCGTTGGCGGAGCCGTTCGCCACGAGATCAAGCCTTTCCGGAAGCGGCCACGCGTTGCTGAGGAGCAGGCGCCACGGGTTTCCGGCCTCCTTTGAGCGAGAGCAGAAAAAGATAGGCGAAGCAGGCGGCGGGCACGATGAAGGCCAGGGCGCCCCAATTGAGGTCCAGGAACCAGCCCATCAGCAGCGGCACCAGTGCGCCGCCAGAGATGGCCATGCACATGAGGCCGCTGAGTTCGTTTGCCCGCTCGGGCCGCTCCTCGACGGTGATGGAGAAGAGCATGGGCCAGATGTTGGCAAAGCCCAGCCCCGCGGCAATGACGCCTACGAGGGACAACTGCCTAGACCCCAGCATGAGGATGGCAGCGCCTAGCAATCCCAGGAAAGCCGACAGGCGGAAGCAGGTGCGCGGGGTCATTATAGTCAGCACGGCGCTGCCCAGAAGGCGGCCGACGGTCAGCAGCAGGAAGAACATCGTGGGGCCCAGCGTGTTGGCGGTTTGCTCCTCCATGCCGAAGGCCATGAAGGTGGGCTTGAGGAACCGGCCCATGGAGGACTCGGCGCCCACATAGAGGAAGATGCCAACGACCGCCAGCAGGAAGACAGGCTCCTTCAGCAGGCCAAGGCTCGAACCAATACTGGGCGGCACATCCGCCTTGGTCTCCTTCACCTTCACGAAGGCGACCGACACGAAGGCCAGGGCCATGAGCGCGCAGAAGGGGGGAAAGGCCCCACGCCAATCCATGCCTTTGAACAGCGTCACGGTGACAAGAAAGGTGACCAGCCAGGTGGAAGCCGTGCTGCCTAGGCCTTTGATGCCTTGCGCAAAGGCCAGGTTGCGGCTGTAATTCCCTTCCGCGCTGACATCCCGCATGATCGGATTGCCCGCGACCTGGAGGAAGGTAGTGCCGACGCCGAGCGAGAAGATGCACGCCAGCAACACAGGGAAGCTCGGCGTCTGGATGGAGGGGATGACCAGCGCCAGGGCATTGATCCCCAAACCCAGGAGCAGCAGTTTCTTCCTGCCGATGCGCGCCGCCAACAGGCCCCCCGGCACGCTGAACACAGCAAAGGCGATGAACACCACAAACGGCAGCATGGTGGACATCACGTTGCTGAGCTGGTAGGCGTTTTTCACCCGGTCAGCATTGGGCCCCATCGCGTCAGCCAGGCCCATTAGGAAGAAGGCGAGGAATATCGGGAGTGTTTTCATGCGGATTATAGGATCATGTGCAGGTTCTGTATTTGGTTCTAGATCATCGAGCCGCCCGATTGTATGAGGTGTGCCGGTTTCTGTATAGAGGTTTCCTCGAGCCTACGCTACACGGCATCTGCCAAGTGCCGGCCAGCGCGATAGCCATAGAGGCCGTAGAAGGCAACGTAAGCAAACGCCACGATTGGCACCACGAACGAGAACTGGATGCCCCAATGGTCCGCCACCATGCCCTGGGTCGGGGGCACCAGCGCGCCGCCCAGGATGGCGATGACCAGCAGCGAAGAGGCCTGGCTTTTGAGCGGCCCCAGACCCTCGATAGCGAGCGAGAAGATGTTCGACCACATGACCGAACAGAACAGGCCGACGCAAAGGATGGCCCATTTGGCGGTCTCGCCGGCGCTGTTGATGCCGGTAATCATCAGGCAGATGATCACCACGCTGAACAGGGCGACCATGCGATGAGGCTTGGACCCGCTGAGGAAGAAGGCGCCCAACAATACAGCCAGAAAAGCCCCATAGCGCAGCGCGTTGGAGAGGCTGCACAACTCCTCGCCCCGGCTGAAATCCAGGTTCAGCGCGTGGCCCAGCGCCGGCAGAATCTTGCGCAATGCCAGGATGACCAGGAAGGCCGTTACGGGCGTGGCCACCACAAGAATGTTCTTGAGCGCCTTACGCATGTCGCTCAACGCAAAGGCGCCCATGAACCTGCCGATCATCAGCCCGCCCCAATAAAACGCCAGATACCCGCTGGCGGTTTCGCGGGCGACTTTGCCCAGTCGTTCCGTGCCGAGGAAGTTGACGATGGCGCTGCCGGTGGAAATCTCCCCGCCCACATACATGAAGATCGCAATCATGCCCAGCGCCGTGTGCGGATATTTCAGCGCCCCCAGGCCGCTGACAATCGCGTCCTTGCTGGTGAAACTGGGCACGTGGGCGAAGGTGAACAGCACCGCCAACAGGATATAGACCGCGGCCAGGCCCAGGTAGGGGATCTTGACTGAGTCCGCGCCGTGGACGCCGGGCCGCGCGAACACCGTGAAGATAAGCCAGCCGCCAATAATCGGCCCGATGGTCGTGCCGAACGAATTGAATCCCTGCGACAGGTTCAGCCGGCTGGACGCGGTGCGCTCCGGCCCCAGGATCGTCACATAGGGATTGGCCGCCACCTGCAACATGGCCAGTCCGAGACCCACAATGAACAGCGCGCCCAGAAAGAACGGATAAGCCGACAGGCCCAGGAAGGTGTGAGAGGTCATCATCGCTGCCGGGTAGAACAGCGCGCTGCCGAAAGCCGAGATGAGCAGCCCGATAATGACCCCCTTCTTGTAGCCGATCCGGTTGATCGGATCGCCGTAGAGCATGGAAATCAAGTAATAGACCAGCCCGCCGATCGAATAAGCGCCGAAAAAGGCGAGTTGCACCAGCATGGCCTCGAAGTAATTGAGCGTGAAGGCCTCCTTGAACCGGGGGATGAGGATGTCATTCAGCACATTCACAAAGCCCCACATGAAAAAGAGGAGGGTCATGATGGCAAAAGGCCCGCGGTAGGTTTGGCCACCGGCGGTTGAGGAAGGCGAGACCTCCGGGCGGGCGGAAGTGCTGATGCTTGCCATATTGGGCTTTGTTAGAACATGAATCCCAAGCCCTGTCCAGATTGGACATGCCTCGGTAAGGATTTGTTTTTTACACGCAGATGGCGCATCTTGCGCGCTGATGCAGTTCATTCGCGACATCTACGCCGCCGGACGCGCGGCAGGGAGGCCGGTCATCTCCTTCGAGTTCTTTCCGCCCAAGACGGAGGAAGGCGACCGCAACCTGCTCGAGAAGACCCTTCCCGCCTTGCTGCAAGCTCGCCCGGACTATTGCTCCGTGACTTACGGCGCGGGCGGCAGCACGCGCGACAAGACGCTCATGATCGTGGATCGCATCCACGGGCAGCACGGCCTGACGACGGTGGCCCATTTGACGTGTGTGTGCGCCACCCGAGAGCAGATCCGTGACTTGCTGGCCCAGATCCGCGCGCTCGACCTCAAGAATCTCCTCGCCTTGCGCGGCGACCCGCCCGGGGGCGGCGAGTTTCAGATGACCCCTGGCGGCTTCGAGTTCTCCAGCCAGTTGGTGCGCTTCATTCGCGAGCAAGGCAACTTCTCCATTGGCGTCGCGGGCTTTCCCGAGGGCCACATCGCCTGCAAGGAAGGCAAACATGCCGATTGGCAGCACCTGAAAGAGAAGGTTGATGCCGGCGCGGACTACATCCTCACCCAGATCTTCTTCGACAATGCCGATTTCCACCAATTCCGCGACCACCTGACTCGCAAGCTGGGCATCAGCGTCCCGATCGTTCCGGGCATTGTCTCGATCCTGAACGCCCCTCAGATCAAACGCTTTACCGCCATGTGCGGCGCGCGCATCCCCGCGCCGCTGGAAGCCAAACTCGAGGCGCTGGGCGACAATGACGCGGCAGTTGCCGAGTTCGGCATCGAGTACGCCACCCGGCAGTGCGAGGACTTGCTCCGCTCCGGCGTGCCAGGCATCCACTTCTATACCTTGAACAAGGCGCCCGCCACTGTCCGCATCCTGAAGAACCTGGGCCTGGCGCCATGAGCCGCATGCATTGCCTCAGTACATAGTCACCCAGTGTGAATGAGTAAATGAAGGTCAACCTTGCTTACGGACGGGGTCATCTCCCGTTGGACCTACCCGACAGGCAGACAACCATTATCGAGCCCTCCCATACCCCCGGCCTGGCCAACGAGCGGGAAGCTGTGCTGGCGGCACTGGCAAAGCCCATCGCCGCCCGCCCATTGCGTGAGTGGCTGAAACCTGGAGGCCGGGTCTGCATTGTCTTCACGGACATCACCCGCGCCACACCCAATGACCGCCTTATCCCCTGGCTGTTGACCTGCTTGACCGATGTCCCACCCGAGAACATCACTCTGCTCAATGCCCTTGGCACCCACCGCCCTAACACCCCGGCTGAACTTGAGCAACTGCTGACGCCTGCCGTCGTGCACAACTACCGCGTCCTGAACCACGAAGCCGAGAATCCCGATGCGCTAATTGCCCTGGGCACAACGCGCGACGGCACGCCCGCCCTGCTCAACCGCCACTTCGTCGAAGCCGATGTCCGTATCGTCACGGGGTTTATTGAGCCGCACTTCTTCGCCGGCTTCAGCGGTGGCCCCAAGGGCATCATGCCCGGCGTGGCCGGCCTCCGCACGGTGATGAGCAATCACGGCGTCAGCAATCTTAATGATCCCAATGCCATCTTTGGCATCACCCAGGGCAATCCCCTCTGGGAAGAGATGCGCGACATCGCCCTGCGCGCCGGCCCGAGCTTCCTGCTGAACGTGTCCCTGAACGAGCGCCGGCAGATCACGCGAGTCTTCGCCGGTGACCTGCTCGCCGCCCACCGCGCCGGCTGCGAGTTCGTGCGTCAATCCGCGATGCAGAAGTTCGACGCACCTTTTGACGTCGTGGTCACCACCAACAGCGGCTATCCGCTCGACCAGAACCTGTATCAGGGCGTCAAAGGCATGAGCGCCGGCGTGCGAGTGCTTAAACCGGGCGGCACACTCATCCTGGCCTGCGAATGCCGCGAAGGCGTTCCGGCGAACAGCAGCTACGACCAACTCCTGCGCAGCGCCGGCACCCCGGAGGAACTGCTCACCCTGCTGGCCACACCCGGCTTCCAGCGGCCCGAACAGTGGCAGGCGCAACTCCAGGCCCTAATCCAGCGCCAGGCCCGAGTGCTGCTCCACAGTTCGCTGCCCGACGACACCGTCCGCGCTGCCCACCTCACACCCTGCCGCGACATCAGCGCAGCGTTGGAAGACCTTCTCCGCACCCTCCCCGACGACGCCCGCATCGCCGCCCTCCCACAAGGCCCCCTCACCATCCCGTACTTGGCCAGTTAGCCTGCTGCCTCGGATTTGGCTACACTCGCCGGCAGTCCCCGACCAGTGGTCCCGTAGTCCGTCGTCCGTCATCAATAAGTAGGCTTTGGAGTCGCCTTGAGGTAGCTTCAGGGTGGCCTCGGGGTAGCCTCGGGGTAGCCTCAGGGTAGCCTCAGGGTAGCCTCAGGGTGGCTTCTGGGTGCCTAGCGGTTGGCTACCAGATGGCCTCGGGGTGGCCTCAGGGTGGCTTTGATGTCGCAGTGATGTGGCTTTGGGTGGCTTGAACCCTGGGATTCTCAATCCTGTGAGGCGCCTTCCAGGTTCGTCCTCTACAGACGTTCTGAGCGTACTCCGTATTCGGCGACCCTTTAACAACCATTGCCGTGCAGGGTATAGAGGATCGTACTGCTCTCTCCGGGGGTCGGGCGGACAATAGAGAAGAACTTGCTGCCGCCAGCCCCTGGAGATTGATAAATGCTATTTGGCAGAACATGCAGTTTTTCCCGTGCGAATTCCCGTCTGGCGGGTGCTATTGGTAGAAGCAGATGATGTCCGATTCAGAATTGCTGGCGCGGTTTGCTCGCAGCCGCTCGGAGGACGCTTTCGCCGAACTCGTTCGGCGGCACGTCAACCTCATCTATTCCGCCGCGCTCCGGCAAGTGGGCGGCGACGGGCACCTTGCCCAGGATGTCGCGCAGACCGTTTTTAGCGATCTGGCTTGCAAAGCGCCCGCGCTCGCGCGTCGTGCCACCCTCACCGGCTGGCTTTATACCAGCGCGCGCTTCGCCGCCGCCAATATTGTGCGCGCCGAACGCCGCCGCCGCGACCGCGAGGAACAGTTTATGCGCGAACCAAACGACGCCGCGCCCGAAACCGATTGGGAACAACTCCGCCCGGTGCTGGACGAAGCCATGCACCAACTCCAGGAGACCGACCGCGAAGCCATCCTGCTGCGCTATTTCGAGAACCAGCCGTTTGCCGAAATCGGGGCGCGTTGCGGTCTCAACGAAAACGCGGCCCGGATGCGCGTGGACCGCGCCCTGGAAAAACTGCGCGGCCTGCTCGCCAGACGCGGCGTTACGACGGCGGCGGCACTGGCCTCGGTGATAGCCGCCCACGCTGTGCAGGTGGCTCCCGTCAGTCTCGCAGCCACGCTGACCACTACGTCGCTCGCCGGTGCCGGCGCCGGAACGCTAACTTATTGGAGTATTATGAACATGACTAAGCTTAAGATCGGCCTCGGTGTCCTCGTCGTGGCCGGCGCAACCACCGCCTTGATTGTTCAACATCAGGCTCGGGAAGAACTGCGCATTACGAACGAAGCTTTGACCCAACAGATCGTCCAACTAAAGGCCGACAATGAGAGCCTTTCCACCCTTGCCGCCCAAGCGAAGCCACCCGCATCACCCCCCAGCGAGCAGTTAGAAGAATTACTGCGGCTGCGCGGCGAAGTCGGGATGCTCCGAAAACAGACCAATGAACTCGGCAGAGTCCGGCAGGAGAATCGGAGACTGCTGGCACAGGTTTCGGCACAATCCGAACCCACCAATCAGGTGTCCGCGGAAGACCAATTCACATTACGACAGACACATGCCGTTGACGCCATGACCACCCTGCTCACGGCTGTTCAGAAATACGCGACGAACCATAATGGGCAATATCCCGTGAGCTTTGATCAGCTTACCGCCTCCGGCGATCTTGGAGTCTCGAACTTTGCCGGCAATCTCGGACTGGATGATTTTGAGTTCACGAAAGACGGCGCGGTGGACCCGCAAGGCGGCAAGGTCATTCTCAGCCTCCGGGTTCCCATTCAACGGCCTGGGAAACCCTCGGTGATAGAACGGCCCGGGAAACCCTCGGTGATAGTTTTGGGCGGAATAAGCGATAGCGGCGTCCCCCATACAATCACAATGAATGTAAGTCCTGACGCAACCCAGCCTTCATCAGCGCCCCCTCAATAATCTCAGCGGCTCTCCTGTAACCCGAAGGGCGATCGGAAGGTAGTATTTGAACCGTCCGTCTGGCTTCTCAATGTAGCTACTCCGGCCTGACCACGTTCTGAATTCGGACTTCGGGATTCGGATTTGGAACAGCCCGGACTGGCTTTAGCGCTGCCCCACCCTGCAGCCGTTTCACAGCCCGAACTCCTTCTGATGTCCCATCTTCTTCTTTGATTGCGGGGCCTTCTTGAACGTTTCGTCCAGGGCGGCGACGTTCGACGGGCGCTCGATGGCGTTGCCTTCCATCAGCTCCTTCACCGTGCGGAGCTGGAGACGCGGATACTTCTGCTGAATCGTCTTGTGCTCGTAGAAGCCGGTGCTCACGGCTTCGGCCACCATGTCGCGCGTGGGCGGTTGCAGGGAAATCAGGACGCCCATCGCGGCTTTCTCCCGGTCCAGCACACCGCGCAGGTCCCGCACGTCTTTGACGCCCGTCTTGCCGCCTTTGACCTGGATGATGATTTGCTCCGCCTTGCTCGCCTTCGGGTCGTCACGGAAAAGAATCTTCCCGTCAATGCCGTGATCCGCGCCTTTCCTCTGCTCGACGGGTCGCGCGCCCACCAAGCCCAGCGCCCACCACTGGAATTGATATTTGTCCTGCTCAGCCAGCACGTAGGCTTCGTTGGGCGTGGTCGGTTCGCCGACGGTGATGATCTCGATCTTGTCGCCGTAGGTGTCGCGCAGCCGGTTCTTGATGAGCGAGGTAGCCAGTTGGGTGATGTCGATGCCAATCCACTTGCGGCCCAGCTTCTCGGCGGCGTCAATCGTCGTGCCGCAGCCACCGAACGGGTCGAGGATGAGGTCGCCGGGATTGCTGCTGGAGGAAATGATGCGCTCAAGCAGAGCCACGGGCTTCTGCGTTGGGTAACCGAGGCGCTCGGAAGCCTGCGAATTGATCGGCGGAATGTCGGCGATGACATCCTGGACGGGTGCTCCCTCACTGAGGTAGCGCTTGAACCGCGGGAAGCCAGGGCCGGCCCCCTCTCGCGAGTGCGGCCAATGGATGTACCCATGCTGATCCAGCACATCGAGTTTCTGGGTCGTCGGAAGCGTGGCGGCTTTCTCCTTGCCGACAATCGCCTCCACGGTGCTGAGGTTAATCTTCCAGTGGGACCCTTTGGCGGTGGGGTTGAATCCTCGCCACTCCGCGCCGGAGTCTCCGTGTCGAATGCCCGGGCCAGTCAGGTTGTCGTCCGCCCACATTCGCCCACGAGCGTCCTTATTCTTGTAACGCGACGCGTACTCATCGCTGTGCTCTATCAGGACACGGTTCCAGACGTACCTGTCCGTCACGCTATAGAACAGGATTGTGTCGTGAACATCATTCCACCTCTTTGCGGCGGAGTGTGCGCTCGTACGCTTCCAGATTATCTCGCTTCTGAACTTGTCATGCCCGAACACCGCATCCAACAGCAGCTTGAGATAATGCGACGCCGTCGGGTCGCAGTGGAGGTAGAGCGAGCCGGTGGGTTTGAGGACGCGGCGCAGTTCGACCAGGCGCGGGGCCATCATGGCGAGGTAGGCCATCATGTCGTTGGTGCCCAGGAAGGTGTGGAATGCCTGCATCACTTCGCTGACCTTGCCGGGCTGGAGGATCAGCTCCTCATAGACCTTCTGGCTTTCCTGGTTCCACCTCCAGGTGTCCTCGAAGGCGCGAATCTGGCTGGCAGCCTCGGTGCCGTCCTTTTCGTGGAAGAAGGCGTTGTAGTTTTGGGCGGAGTTGAACGGCGGGTCCAGATAGACGAGGTCCACCGTCTCGTCTTTGAGGTAGCGCCGGAGAATATCGAGGTTGTCGCCGTAGTAGAGCGTGCCCATGCCCCGAGCATGCGCGGGTTGTTGCGCGGAATCAATGCTGGCGTTTGCCCTCCCGTTCGATTTGCATCGATTTGCATTGCCTTCTTAGTTCTGCTCTGACACCCTTACCGTCGGATATTTATGCATCAGAAAAGTCGAATCCCTCGGAAGCCCCTGGAAACCGGCCAAGTCTGGCGGATGGAGGATTCGCATCTCGACATTGACCTGGTGGGCAAGTACCTGGTGCATTACAAGCTCATCAAACAGGAGGCCAAGCGAACGCCCATGTCGCTTTCCAGCATAAAGGCCGTGGAGAAATATCTCAAAGACAACAAGGCCGTACTGGTCCCGGGATAACCAAAGCGGCTCGCCCTGTCACAGGGCGCCGCCAAACCAATAATACCCGCTTCGGTAGTCCAACCAACGCTGCCCCCAAGATTCTTCGCCTTTCTGCTTGCGCTCGGCAGGTGCCGAGCCTAGAACGGTAGGCGGAGGAAAATCTGCGCGGTCAGTCACATATTACGGCCAAACAACAAGAAATGAGATCACCATGAGAGTGAACAACATTAACGGCATCAGCGACAACGCCTGCAAATGCGGTAGCTGGCTCGGCCACTGGAAGAAACTCAGTGGCCAGTCGCTTACCACGTTTTGCCCTCAGGTAACGTGCGTCCAAAGGGCAACAGTGGGTGCGCACGTTCAGAAGGACAATTCTGGCGATAGCAGTTGGTACATCGTTCCTCTCTGCACGACGCACAATGGGAAAAAGGGCAAGTCTCTGGACATCAGCGACAACGTAAACCTCGTGTCGGCCAACGTCAGCGAGACCTGTGGCAAATAGTCGCGGACTATAGGCAACTGATGCCCTGGACGGGCTGGGTGCGCGGGAACCAGGTTGCGACCGTGCAGCGACACCACTCTAAAAGCGCTACGACACCGAAAGCCAGCCACGGCGGCCCTTGTGTTTTCCAGCGAACCTATATGGCAAGCCGAGAGCCGATTGCAGCCGTGTCAGAGCCGACTAATGTACCTCACCAGGGCTGTTTGAGGATTGCCTAGTTCAACCGCCGACTCGAGCGAGGCCGCGTGTTCGAGAATCGGCCAAGCAACCTCGTCGCCCCGGATCGCCTCGAAGCCCAGTTGGTCCCCATTGGTTCCGCGATGAGGAACAGAGCCATTGACCGGACGCGCTCGCACATCCTCCAGCAGATCGCCAGCCAGTCCGTGCCCGATGTTGACGAGCCAGGCCAGAACTTCGGGCCGCGGACATCGGAAGATGTCCTGATACAGGAAGACCAGCTCTTGCGGCAGAACGGGGAGGATAAACGCCTCCGCCGAATGCCAGTCTCTCCGGATGGTCTGATAGTCTTTAACCCGCAAGAGCTTGCGGATCTCTCCGTTCAAACAGGGCTGCAACGAGCGCAGGAACTTCAGCTCGACAAAATCAACCCGGCCCGCCTGGTTGAAGCGATGCGAGACTTTCACCCGGCCGGGCTTGCAGTCGAAGTCTCCCTCGTAGCAAGTAGAGAGGATCACATGGTCGTAAGCGGACTGCAACTGCATCCAACGCCCGGCTGCCTCGCCGCCATAGTTTCGCTTTCCCGGGAGCAGAGCACGCGTGGCGGTTCTGGTCTCAAGCCGGCTTTGGATCTGTTCGAGCCGCTGGAAATAATCGCTGGCCGTGGAGAAATCGTTTTGGCACAGAAACTCCCGCGCGGACCGGACTTCGGCCTCGTGAACCGGCGGTCCGACGTGGACCCTGCATTCCAAGGCCTCGATGAGGCCCCGGGCGAGTCGTTTATGGTCTTTGGTCGCCACGATTTGCCTCAACCCTAAGCACGTTGCTCAGTTCGACAACTGTGCGTTTGGACGCACACCCCTGGGAATCTATCAACCGCCCTGCTTGAAGATCAGGCAAGTCGGCCCCCAGCGGCGAGCGTGGGTTCGCGCTTTTTGTCAAGTGAAGAGCAAAAAACATCACTACGGCAGGCCTAATCATTTGTTGCGTCACGGGGGTTTGGGGTTATGTTGGCAACATGGATTGGCAGCAGTTGGTGTCGCTGGTGGTGGTTGCCTCCGCTGTGGTTTTGCTGGCGCGGAGCAGGTTTCACCGGCGCAAATTCAGTTTTGAACGGGACACGCATTGCGGTTGTCTTGCGGCTCAAGAATCATCCCCGCAAAGTTCGATTATCTTTCATGCGCGCAAAGGGGCCCGTCCCGAAGTGGTGGTTAAAATGAGATGAGAGCCCGCTTGTGCTGTCGCAAGCACTAAGCTAACATATGTCTCGCTAAAGATGGCCATGTGCAAAGTCAGTTCGTCTGTGCATTTTGTGACGCGCTCTGCCGCGAGTGACGCCGACATTTCAGCCCGGGCGCATTGGGTGCCCAATACCGACGTCTATGCCACCGACAACGGGCTGGTGGTGAAAGCGGAACTCGCCGGGATGCGCAGTGAGCACTTGGAGATCACCGTCGAGGGGAACCGGATGCGGATTACGGGCAACCGGCCGGATGGGTGCCGATCCGCCAAGGCCAGCTTCCTGGTGATGGAGATAAATTACGGACCGTTCGAGAGTGTGCTGGAGCTGCCCGAGGGCTACGATCTGGGCCAGGCAAAGGCGGCTTATCTGAACGGATTCCTGCGGATTGATGTGCCGCTCGCAGAGCGGCAAGTGAAGAATTCCAAGGTGCCGGTTTCCGAGGGGTATTAGTCTCTACCGTGAACCTTTTTCGGGGCGGCGGCATCTAAACTGCTAAATGGCACGACCATGACCTCGCCCGAGACCGAGTTTATCAGCATCCTGGGGGCCGCCGGAAGTCCGGAGGCTCCGCCCCGGGTCTCTTCCCGTTCTCTGCCGGAGTTATTGCCAGTCCTGGGCTTGTCGGATATTGTGATCTTCCCCGGGATGGTGGCGCCGCTGCTGGTGGAGACCGCCCAAAGCACAAAGCTCATTGACGACGTCGTGAGCGGGGACCGTTTGCTGGGGGTGGTTTTGCAGCGCAACCCGGAGGCGGAGAACCCGCTCCCGCAAGAGATGTACCAGGTCGGCTGCTCGGCGCGCGTTTTGAAGATGCTGAAATTCCCGGACAACACGGTCCGGGTGTTGGTCGAGGGCTTATGGCGGATTCAGACCAAAGAATATACCAAGACCGAACCCTACCTCTGTGCCAAGTTCGAGCTGTTGCAGGACCTGAAGGAGGATTCGGTGGAACTGACCGCAATGATGCGCAACGCCCAGAGCCAGTTCCAGGAGATCATCAAGCTCTCACCCGCGCTATCCGAGCAGATCAAGATCGCCGCCCTTAATACCGAGGACCCGGGCCACTTTGCGGACCTGATTGCCGTGAACCTCAACCTGACCTTGGAGGAGCGCCAGAAGCTGCTGGAGACTGCTTCCGTCAAAGAACGTCTCACCCGGCTCCTGCCGATGCTCAATCGCGAACATGAAGTGCTGACGCTCAGCTCCAAGATTCAGAGCGAGGTCGCGACCTCCATCTCCAAGACCCAGCGCGACTTCTTCCTGCGGGAGCAGATGCGCGCCATCCAACGGGAGTTGGGCGAGACCGATCCCAACGCCGGAGAAATCCGCATGCTGCGCGAGAAGATCGAGCAAACCCCCTTGCCAGCCGATGCGAAACAGGTCGCGACACAGGAACTGGAACGGCTGCAGCAAATGCCCCCGGCGGCGGCGGAATACGGCGTGAGCCGGCATTATTTGGATTGGATCCTCAACCTGCCCTGGATGAAGGAGACCGAGGACAAGATTGACCTGGCCGAAGCCGAGCGGATCCTCAACGAGCAGCATTTTGGACTGACGAAGGTAAAAGATCGGCTGCTGGAGTTCCTCGCGGTCATCAAGCGCCGGAAGCAAATCAAAGGCCCGATCCTGTGCCTGGTCGGCCCGCCCGGTGTGGGCAAGACTTCTCTCGGCCGGAGCGTGGCCGAGGCGCTGGGACGTAAATTCGCGCGCATATCTTTGGGCGGCATGCGGGATGAAGCCGAGATCCGCGGACACCGCCGCACTTACGTGGGCGCCCTGCCCGGCCGCATCATCCAAACCCTGCGCCGAGTCGAGAGCCGCAACCCGGTAATGATGCTGGATGAACTGGACAAGGTGGGTGCGGATTTCCGGGGCGACCCGGCGGCGGCCTTGCTCGAAGTGCTGGACCCCGCGCAGAACAACACCTTTACCGATCACTACCTGGATTTGCCGTTCGACCTGTCGCGGGTCTTGTTCATCACGACCGCCAACTGGCTGGAGCCGGTGCATCCGGCGCTGCGGGACCGGCTCGAGGTGATCGAGCTGCCCAGCTACACCGAGTCCGAGAAGCTGCAGATCGCCAAGCGTTACCTGTTGCCGCGCCAGTTAGAAGAGCACGGCCTGGCCAAAAAGGAAGTGAGGATCCCGGATGCTACTTTGCGTCGGGTGATTCACGACTACACCCGGGAAGCAGGCGTACGGCAGTTGGACCGGGAAATTGCGGCGCTGACGCGCAAAGCGACCCGCCGCATCGTGAGCGACGGAAACGACGGCAAGCCGCTGGTCATGGGGCCGGACTCGCTGAAGGATTACCTGGGCGCGGCGCGCTTCATCAGCGAGACGGCGGAGACGATCAAGGAATTTGGGATTGCCACAGGCTTGGCCTGGACGCCCGTAGGGGGAGAAATCCTCTTCATCGAAGCGACGCGGATGCCGGGCAAGGGTGGCCTGCTGCTGACCGGTTCACTGGGCGAGGTAATGAAGGAGAGCGCGCAGACCGCCGTGAGCTATTTGCGCAGCCAGGCTAAGCCGCTGGGCATTGACCTGACTGATTACGCCAATTACGACCTGCACATTCACGTGCCGGCCGGCGCGACTCCCAAGGATGGGCCAAGCGCAGGCGTCACCATTGTGGCCGCCCTGGCGTCGCTATTGACGCGGCGGCGTGTGCGGTCGGACGTGGCGATGACTGGGGAAATCAGCCTGCGCGGGCGGGTGATGCGCGTAGGGGGCATCAAGGAGAAAGTGCTCGCGGCCGCGCGGTTCGGCATCAAACAGCTCATTCTGCCAGAGCAGAACCGGGCCGACTGGAGCGAAGTGCCCGAGGAGGTCCGGCAGAAGCTGCAGGTGCATTTCATCCGGCACATCTCCGACCTGCTGCCGCTGGCGCTGCGCGAGAAATGAAGCCACGCTTCGGATTTCCTTCGGACTTCGGACTTCGGACTTCGGACTTCCCCCCCTCCGTGTTCGCCCGCTGGAAAACCCGAAGCACTGACCTTCTCCACCTATTCCTCCTCCTGCTCTTAGTCTCCTCCTCCGCTTGCTTTGGCCAGCGAGCCACCGATCCCCGCCCCGCCCCGCTGGATCCAATCCAGGCTGAGAAGGAGGCGCGCGCGCTGGCGGCCGAAATGCTGGCCGCCAAGCCAGACCAGAATACCACCAACACCGGCCAATTGAGAATCCGCGATGCTGATGACAAAGAGCGCGAAATCCCGGTCCGTTTCGAGATCACGGTCACCCCAACCAACTGGGTCAGCGTGTATGAAACCCTGCCGTCTGCTGGCGGACGCGGCGGAATGAAGCTGACCGTCATTCATTCGGGAGCGCAGCCCAACCGCTATACGTTATTTGATCCCGCTACCTACGGCGCCACCAACACCGTCCCCAAAGAACTGACGCGCGATCAAATCATGGCGCCCTTCGCCGGCTCAGATTTCTGGATCGCGGACTTGGGGCTGGAGTTTCTCCACTGGCCAAAGCAGCGATTGCTGGAGAGAAATGTGATATCGCACCACAAAGCCTGCCGCGTCCTGGAAAGCATCAATTCGTCGCCAGTCCCGGGCGGCTACGCGCGGGTGGTATCGTGGATTATGATCGAGAGCCCGCATGGGATTCTGCATGCGGACGCTTACGATGCCGGTCGGAAAGTCCTCAAGCACTTCGAACCGACGAACCTTGAGAAGATCCAGGGCGAGTATCAACTCGAGGAGATAGCGATGCGGAAGCCGGACGGCTCGCAGTCCTGGATCAAGTTCAACCTCCCCCACGAGTGAGGGGAAGGGCGATCGGGGGTCAACTAAGCGTGCGAAATCAGGGCAGTCAAAGTGGCGAGGGGATTAACCGTAGAGCCACAGCTCATGGTAAAATCACAACTCGGTAGAAGCTCTGAGCAGAAAGGGTGAGGTCATTCGTGAAGTTGATGGAACCGCCGTTGCCACGAATCACGATTCCCAGGGGAAGCCATGGCCCGATCGTAAGGTTGGTCCTGTATTGCTCCTGATAGCCCAAACCCGCGACCGTCGGGCAGGAAAGGAGCAGATTGGTCCCGCTGACCTGAGCCACCAGGGAAGGAGAGGACATGCCGGAAGGCCATGCCGAAGCCGAGAAACCCAGGTCGTCAATGGCCAGGCCCTGCGACTTGCCCGCCGGGCTCGCCATCTCCCAAACCAGCCAGAGCGCGGCGCCAGGGGCCCAATTGGTGATGACCTGATCGAAGACCGCCAGGTTGGTTTGGTTTAGGGTGGCCGTGCCATCTACCGCTGCGCCGCCGACATCCGCCGGCACGGTCGGGAAATTCACATTCAGCGCGGGCAAGGACGCGGTGGCACTGATCGAAAAGACGTTGGTGGCGCTGGGATCGATGAAATAATAGCACTCCAGCGTCTTGGGCAGGTCGGATTGGCGCCAGATTTCACCGGTAACTTGCAGGGTCATGAACCTCAACGTCTGCGACGTGCCGTTAATGAACTTGGCGCCGAAGGCGGTGTAGCCGGTGGTGCTCGTGGCCAGCAGGCCCAGCGCGCGGTTCGAACTGTTAGGCTGGCCGAAGCTGATTTGGCCGCCGGTGGTTTGGTCGCCGTCCGTCGCACCGAAGCGGGCCCCAACGCTGGCCGTCGGGTCCGCCAGACCATACCAACCCGCGAGGCCGGAGAGACCCAACCCCCCATTGTTACCGCTGGCGCTAACCGGGAAGGCGAAGTCGAACGGATTCGAGAGTGAATAGGTAACACCGTTAATCGTTACCGGATTGGCGGAGTTGACGGAGATCATGCCAGGATCGGGCAAGGAATCAAAGTCCTGGGTATAGACCGACCCAGCAGTGAGGTAAGGGATGAAAGAGGGCGGAGGCACGGCGGTGCCGTTGTTGGTCCCACCGGGTGTCGGCTGAAAGAACGCCTGCCGGACAAAGCTCTGGCCGTCCGGGGAGGAGCCGTAGGACCAGTCGGGCGGCACGTCGGCGTAATCAATGTAATCCAACACCTGCAGTTGGTTGTTGTAGAGACGGCTCAAGGCCACCGACCCGTTGCCGCCTGGCAGCGTGAAGCTGGTATGGAGCTCCGCAGCGGTTGAAAGGTTCGTCTGGCTGTCAGCGAAGATCACCTTGAACTCGCCAGGGTTAATGACCGCGCCGGCCGGGAAGGCCCAGGCGGTCAGGTTGGTATAGGTGTTGGCCAGGTACAGGCCGGTAAGCGAAACCACATTGGTGCTGGGATTGTAAAGTTCGAGCCACGCCGTGTGCTGGCCGCTCAGGTTGGTGATGCCGGTCAGGTTGTCAGCCTGCAATTCATTAATCCACAGCGGCGGGAATGCCGGGAGGGCAGTCATTACCGTGTTGGTTCTGCCAGGGCTCAACGCCGCGGGCGGGTAACTCCCAGCCCAGTTGCCCACGCGCCAATTGTCCTGCCGCGGGTCAATCAACTGCAGTGAGCTGCCGGTTCCGTTTGGCCCCGTCGGCCACGGGGCCGCGCTGGCATAACGCACTTTCGCCACGGTCACGTCGCTCGCTGTATTGGTTCCGGGGATGATGAGAGAGAGCGTCTCCCCCGACGATTGGAGTGTGCCGCTAAAGGTGTCGAACACAATATTGGTTGCCCCGTAAACACCGGCAAAGTCCTCCCGGTTGGCGGCCAGCACAAGAAAGCTGTTCGGCGCAATAGACGATCCGGCGGGAAAGGTGTAGGCCAAGCCGTGGAACTGCCAGCCGGACAGATCAAAGGTAGTATTGGCTGAGTTGTTGTACAGCTCCACGTATTGGGCATTGGCCACGATGGGCGCATACATGATTTCATTGATGACCACCCGGCCAACCGGGGAAGGCAGCGGCCCGCTATAGACTGCCGAAACCGAATTGCTTGCGCCCGGTACCGGCTGACCGTACGGGTCCACGCCGACGACGCTGAACACGTTCGTGCCGATCTGCAAAGGCACCGTCGCCGCCCACGCGGTCACACTGGTCCAGGTGATAGGCCACTCGATGCCGTTGAACCAGACCGTCTTGACCGCAATCGGAGCCGTCCCGCTCAGGAGCGCCACATTGTTGGTTACTACCACGCCGTTCACGTTGAAGGCAGCCGCAACCGTGGCGAGCTGGGACCGCAGATAAGTGAGACGCTGGCTGAACCAGGTTTTGACGGCGCTCGGATCGGTTAGGGCCTGACCATCGCACCAGGCGACGTGGTTTGCGACCAGTGAGCGGTACTTGGCATCCATGACCGGGTTGCAATAGGTGGCCTGCATTGGACCGTTGACCGCGTCCTGCACGGCGCGCCAATAGGCCCGCGCGAAGGGAGGATGGCCGTACATGCGCGTAATCGTCGGGTCCTCAGAATTGAACAGGGTGGCGGTGCTCGCAGCATAGCTGCCGCTGCGCGGGTTGCCGGCCAGCATCGCCCAATCGAGATCAAACATATAGAGCTGCCATTTGCCATTCTCGGGCAGATACGCATACATGTTCTTGCCGATGTCGTGGCCGTAGGCATCAAAATTGACGATGATGTGCTCGGTAGCGAAGATGCGCATCCATTCCTCAACATCCACCAGGCCCATCACCGACGCGGTATAGGGCTGTGGCCCCGTGCTGTTGACCGCATCAACGAGGGCGAAGATGTTGGTGTAATCATCCCGGAGACCCGTCGAGCGGAACATGAAGTTCCAGCGGTATTTCTCCCGCTTCTTCACGCCGCCGGTCGTCCTAAAGACTGCCAGTTGCGGCTCCGGATCAGCCGTCAGGCCGGCGGAGTCATTGAACTCGAAGGCGCGCTCGATCTTGAACAGCTCGCCATTGCTATCATTGGGCACCCATTCGCTAACGAAGCCGCCAGCCGGTTGGACGACCGCCTCGAAGGTAACCTTCCTCGCAGTGTCGGTGACGCCGTTGACATGAAAGCGGATGGTATAGCGATGGCTCCATGGGATGTTAAGCCTGTCTGCAATCCAGTAGCACATTTGCTCCTGGAGAGCGGTTGTTTCGCCGCCGTGGCCACCCGGCCAATCAATCACCAATTCGTTCTCCCCCAGGAAAAGGTCGTCTTCACTAAAGGCGATGCTGTAGCCGCAAACGCCACACGTGGCGCCACAATAGCCGGGGGAAATATAGGGACTGCCTTTATACCTGGCGCCCGCGTTGTAAATGACGCGCTCGTTGCCCAAGACGAATGTCACGTCATTATCGCTGTTGTCCAGTTTGAGATTATTATTCCACCTATTCAGCGTAGCTTGGGTCATCCAGAGCCGATAAACGGGGAAATTGCCCGTCGGTTGCGCCTCACCGACGCGGATAAGGCACTCCCGTGTGGGTGCGTCATTCGGAAATAAGCTGCCAGCCGCGGGGAGAGCCTGATCCGTGGCTTGGACGTAAAAGGCGACCATGGTGCCGCTGGCCTGCCCCGGAATGGTCGCGCTGAAAACGCCATCGCCGGCCACGGCGTCGCCGCCCGTGCCGTCGTCGGTCATCGTCAAGGTCGAGTACGTGGAACTGGGATCAAGTCGGTATTTCAACAGCACCGAGGCGACGCCGTCGGGGTCGCCGACGCGGGCACTGACCACGATGGGCTGATTGGCGGCCGGCAGGATGGGGGCGTGAGAAACGGCGGTGATGGCAGGGCCTGCGTTTGCGACGTAGCGGCTGTTGCGGGCGCCTGGGGTGCCGGGATTGGCGGAGGTCGGCAGCTCAGCGGCGCATTCAAGCCAGTTACCCCGCAGCCGCAGCAGGATTTCCGGGCTGCCTTTGAGCCACCTCACGGCCGCGCGGATGGTCACGTTAGTCGCGCCGGATGGGAGTGCCGTCGTGAGCGGGCACCGAACGCGATTGATCTGGTTATCTCCCTTGGCAACGGCACGCAGGTGATAGCACTGGGCGCTTTGGTAACCCTCGCCGGTCTCCAGGCCGGAGGTCTTCTCAGTGCCTTCCGCGGTCCAGCCGGGGGCGCCGGATTCAAACGTCGAGTTGGCGATGAGATTGCTGCCGCTGGAATTCAGCACCTGGACATTGTCAATCAAGCACTCGCCGGCGTCCTGCAAGAGCACCTGCAATTCATCCGCAGCCACATCCCCATTGTCAATTGTGCCGGTCGCCGAGATGATGGTCCAGGGAGCTTTATGGGTTTCGTCGCTGTCAGCCCAGTTCGGCGCCAGGCGATGGTCCGCGTGCGGATCAATCAATTCGAGGCTCGACCCGCCGCCGGCGGACCACTGAGACCAGCGGCCACCCGTGCCCCAGGTGACTTCATCCATCGTGACGTAGATGGTGTTGGTTTGGAGGCCGAACTGGTTGCTGGTAACAGTGTTGTCAGACACGGCCAGGGCGAGACGCTCACCGCCGTGGGATAGCTTGCCACTGAAATTACCAACTAGATTACCAGCGTTCAGATTCGGATAATTGGTCATCATCCGCGATGCATTGCGCGCAACCACGAGGTAACCGTCGGGTTGGACAATGGTGTTGGAAGCGAAGGCAAAAGTGATACCCGATACAAACTGCCATCCGGTGAGGTCCACCGGATTGGCGCCGCGGTTGTATAGCTCGACATATTGGTCGTCGTCATTGAGGGAAATCGGATTGTACATGATTTCATTGATGACGATGTCGCTTACGCGAATGGGGGCGTTGGTGGCGCCGGGGGTCTTGGCGGTCAACCGGTAAAACTGGTCGCCCCCATCCGGGAAGCGGCCCGTCGCGACCCCGTTTTCCTGGCCGGCGAAGCGGACGGCGTCCAGGATGCGTGTCTGGGCCGCATTCTTGAAGTAGATCGTTTCACCCATCGCGCTGAGCCTGAAGTTCATGTTGGTCTCGTTGTAATAGACAAATCCGCGCGGCGGCAGGATGGTGCCGGGCGGAATCACGAACTTGTTGGTGGTGGGATTGTCCGAGAGGATACAGCCGGAGATGTCCGCGGGCTGAGAGCTATGATTGTACAGCTCGATGTAGTCGTAGTCCGGCGGATCGGTGTGGGCGAGGAATTCATTGATAACAACATTACGCAATGGGTCGGGCGTAACAGGGTCCAGGCGGCCAGGAGAGCCGCCGATGGAATCGCTGGCGGCCCAGGCGAGCGGGTTGTTCTGGCCGTACGAAGGCCGGGCCAAGACCAGCGAATGACCGGCGCCATCGGCCGCAACCGGCCAGGGGGACTGGTCGGAGTAATCGGTTTCCAGCAGGAGGGCGCCCGCCTGGTTGAACAACTGGACCCTGCCGTTGCCGCCGGGGAGGTTATTGGAGTAAGGGCCCAAGACACCGGTTATGCCGTAAGTGGTTTGGAGGGCGGATGGCGACCTGGCGACCACGACGAAGCCACCGCCCGGAATGGCCGTTCCAGCCGGGAATGTGTAACTGATATCACCGGATAGTTGATAGCCGCTGAGGTCTTGGGTCTCGGCGCGCGAGTTAAACAGCTCGACAAACTCGAGGGCGCTATTGGTCGGATGGTACATGATCTCCGAGATGACAAGGCTGGTGGGCCGGGCGGCCTGGCCTAGAGTCTCGAACGCAGGCGACGTGCTGGCGCCAGCGGTGGTCACCACTGAGAAATCGCGGAACGCCCCGGTGGCCGCTTGGCCGTCGTGGTAGCCGGATACCACGAAGCCAAAATAGACCGTCGTAGGCAGCGCCATAGTTGCGCTGCCGAGCTGCGCCCAGTTCGTGCCGTCAAAGCCCGCAAAGCCAGAAAAGGTGCTTCCAACCCGTTTGAGCCGGAGCCACGTATTGGGGTAATTGACAGGGAACGAGCCGGAGAACGCGGGCGAACCGTTGGTGGTGATGCGGGACTCGAAGAAGGCGCCGCTGATGCTTGGGGTCGCCAGCGTCGTGGTAAAGCGGCCACCGGGGGTGAGGTCTTCGCGTACCATCAGCCCTGCTTCGGACCAGGCGTCGGCCAGGCCAAGGGAATCGAGCCGGACCCTGTAATCGAAGTCGCCATTTTGCTGCACGTAAGCAAACTGGCATTGATCGTTCGTGCCGCCGAGCCCGCCACCGCCGCCGGTAATATCCCAACCGTTCCCGCTGGCAACCTGGCTCCCGGCGGGCGTCGCATTGCCGATGCCAACGGGTGTATAAACACTGGCGATGAAAGTGGCCTGGGAATTGGTGGCGATTACGTTGGCGGCGCCAGATTGGTCAACCAGATGGTTTACCGTAAGCGTATAAACCGCCTGGTCGGTCATCGCGGCGACAGCCAGGACCACGTTGCTCTGCGAAGCGTCAAGGGCCGCGCCGAAGATCAGCAAGCTGCCGTTTGTGCCGGCGATCGAATAGTTTGCCACGTTGGTCGCGCTGGCGGGCGTGATCCGTTCAGAGAATAACACCTGCACCTGGGCCAACCCCATGGACTGCGCGCCCAGGAGCACCGGCGGGTTGGTGTCTCGGATGACGGTGAGCGTGACAACGCTGCTGGTGACGCTGTAACTGACGTTGCTGACGACGTTGGCGGCTGTGAGGTCGAAGAGCGCACCATTGTTGGTCAAAGCTGCGGAGGCAACGGTATAAGTCAGATTGGTCGCGCCGGAGATCAGCGCCCCGTTCTGATACCATTGCAGCGTTGGAACGGGATTGCCGGCCGCCACCGCCCTGAAGCTGGCCGGGGAGAATTCAGTGACCGTGAGGCTGGCAGGCTGGGCGACGATGGCGGCGGGCACTTGGGCCGCCAGTTCGCCGCTGACGGCGTAAATGCCGGTGGATTGCGCCGAGTCGGCCTGGCCAAAAGTGAGGCTGACGAGGGGCTTATTGGTCACCCCGAAAACCGCGGCCAGCCCAATGCTCGTCTGGTAGAACCTGGGATCAGTGGGCGCGCCTTCCGTGCCCCCCGTGCTCAGGTTGATGCGCTCCACTCCCGCCAGCGCGTAGCCGCTGTTGTAGAACCAATCCGCCGCGTTGTAGTTGGTAACGAAGGTGCTGCCGTCACTGAAGGTCAGAGTCAGTGTCCCGGAGCTGGTGGCGGTCGCGCTGGCCGAATTGGCGATGACCGCGATGCGAGCATAGACCGCGGGAACTGCCAGCGTCAGCGTGCCGGTGCTGACCCCGGTATCGCTGCTCAAGACCAGGGCGTTCTTCGCCGTGTAGGGCTGGAACTGGAAGAGCGTGCCATCGCCCAGTGCGCTGGTAAAGCTGCCGGAGACGGGCAGACCGTAGCTCTTGCCCGCCAGGCCACTCTGATAAAACGCATTGCCCTCGCCGGGATTCAGCTCGGATGCGGTGCTAAATGGCGGGCCAGTCGAAGTATTCTCGACGACGACATCCCAATTGAAACCGGTGACCAAGACCGGTGTCATGTTGGCGGCGAAGGCGTGCGGCGCAATTAATGCGAGCAGCAAGACGAGCCGGCAGCGGACAAGCAAAAGGCGCATAATTACCAGCCATAGTCTCAGGTTCACCTCCCAAGTGAAAGCCCCATAACGGGGTTAATGAGATTGTCATACAGCCGGAACTCTCAGAACTGAGGAACGGCTTCTCCTGCTGCCTCTACAGGGCGTTTGTGACATGGAAATTGGCGGGCTGCCCAAATTAGCTGGCGGAAGGGCTCCCAACGCGCTGGAGGCCATTATACGATGATTACGGGCCAGTGCAGCCGGCCTCCTCAGCCGGTCCGCCGTGCTCTCGCCAGAAGCCCCAATGACCCCTGCTATCGTGAGGCTCGTTGGGATCGCAGTAACCGTATTTCCAGTGCCAGCCGACTTCGGGGTGGCTTGGATGCGATGATCCAGCCAGTCGTGGAGGTGCCTTACGTGAACCAAGCTATGGGTGAACCCCTTTATAGGCAAACCGCTCTGGCTTGCCGATGGCGATTCTCTTGAAGGCGGGAGGGGCCGGATTGAGCAGGTAGTTGAGTTCTCCCGGGATGATGACATCCGACCGGAAGCGATGGCGGGTAGCGGGATAGAACGAGGAAGTGAGCTTTTCTGCAGCCAAGCCTCCGCGTTTCCGGCTTGCCCGCACCTTCCCAACGACCCGACCAAGGCTGCCGGGCTACGGCCCAGTCAGCGGAGTTCGACGATCTGGCTGCCCGCCTCAAGCTCGGAGACGATACGCGGCAATTGGACTCGAAAGGCCTCCAACAGCGCCTGCTTCCGGCAATTGCCGATACGCACCCAGACCAGCTTGCCGGTCCCGCCCGGAGCACCGGCAAGGAACGTGAAGTCTTCGTCTTTGCTGACGACGACCAAACCGCCCGCATTTGCGTGCCGCCAGATTACCGCGTCATCGGCCCCCATTAACCCCAGATCCCGAACGTGCTCCGCTTGATGGCCTTGTGCGGCGATGAACCGGGCCAGCACCGGCGGCAACTGATGGTCCACAAGGAACTTCACACCGTCTGCAACACCACATGGTCCGTCTGGTGGGCCGCATACTCGATTGCTGCCAGAATGTCATCACGCTGAAGATCGGGATAGTCCTCCAGAATCTCCTCGTAAGGCGCCCCGGCACTGAGGAGTTGCAGAATGTCCGTAACGCGAATTCTCATCCCCCGAATGCAGGGGTGGCCTCCGCATTTCCCAGGCTCAATGGTAATTCGTTTCAGAAGGTCGGTCTTCATCGCATCTCCACCTTGCCACTCAAGGAGGCGCCTGACAAGCCCGCAATGCACCTGCCCAACCTACCTTAAGCAAGAATCAGATTCTCCACGTGCTTCCGAAGCTGACACCTGAGGAGCGGCAACCGGTCCCCTTACGGCTCGCCGACCTGGGTCAGCACAAGTAGCTCATGGCGCCGTCCAACCTGAAAAAGGCAATTGCGGCAACGCAAAGGCACAAACGTGCCAAGACGCAAGGATTTGGGCTCCTGGGCAGCTTCATCCGCTGGGTGAGTGATTCAAGCCCGTCTTTCCCTTCCCATCTCCCTGCCCTTTGCGTCTTTGCCTCTTGGCGTCGCTGCGTTAACTGATCGGCCAGGTTTGTGCAGGCTTCCACCGCGACGGTTGTGTCGCTCACCCATATCCCCACGATTCGTCGTGACTCAATGTTTCATGAACTGCTCGACTTCAGGGTAGGCCGACGAGGGACCATCCAGCAAATGATCGTCTTCTCCTAGCAAAAACTTGTTGAAAAAGGAGAGCAGGTAAGCCCGCACGATCTGGCTGACTCTCGCCGGAGGCAGGAACTGGCCGCTGACCGGCGAGCCAAAAACGCCTGCCAGCGACGACGAGTCAACAATGAGGTCCCAATCGGAAAAGCTGCCGTGAACGGTGCTCTTCAGCTTCACCCAATAGGCATTGGTGGCCATGTGGTTGAAAACCGGCAACCGATCATCGCCGATACTTTCAGCGGCAGCGGTGTCATCCTCACAAAAGAAGAGAAAAGGGACGCCCAGCGTCTGCGTCAGCATATTGCCTTCGTAAAAGGTTCCGTCAAAGTTAGCGCCCGCTTTGCAGCGAGAGTCGCGAAGACACAACTGCGCAGCGGTTGCGCCACCCAGAGACCATCCGAACGCACCAATCTTGTCCAAATCCAACCGCCCGCCCAACCGCGGGTCGTTCGCGTTCAAGCTCGCCAGCTCATCCAACACAAACTGTTCGTCCCGCAGCCGAGCTTCGATGGTCCCGTAAGCAGCCAGACTGCTGGTTAGAACACTTTGGCCGTGCTGTAACGTCCCATCCGGAAACACGCTGAGAAACGTGTCGAGGTGGTCCAGTCCGACCACGACATAGCCCCAACTCGCCAATTCTTCTGTCTTGTCGGTGTTCTCGCGCCGATGACCCGTCCATCCCGGTGAATAGAGCACGACCGGATACTTAACTAGATTGGTTGCGAGCGGCGCGTTTGATAGCGAGTGTGAGAAAAACGCTGCAATTCGATTGCTCCATGAAGAAGCCGCAGTGCTTACATAAAACCCACACATGGCAACTTGTTTGTCCACAAATAAGGCCGGAAGAATCCCGGCCTGCGGAACTGCCGGATACCAAAAGGTGATCATGAACTGATAGTTGGTGTGCAGAGCTGTGTTGGTGCGGGAGGGGTCGGTTAGCATCATCGAGAAGGTCCCAACGGAGTAAGGCCCAGTCGGCTGAGGGATAGGTGTGAGCAGTGCATTCGTCGGCGTGCGGTAGAACCGCTTACTGAACTGCGGCGCGTCGCCGTCCAGGAATTGCAGAGTGTCCAGCGCCGTATTCGTGCGTTGCAGCGTTGCCAGCGGGGCCCAATCAACCAGGTTCGTCGAGGTTTCCAGAGGATACATGTCGTAATAGGGCGCGAAGAGCGCAGTCGTCTCGCCCTTGAAGGTCAAATTTACGGAGCCGTTGGATTCGGCTTGGATGCCACTCAAGCTGTGCGGCGTGGCCACAAAGAACTTGAGCTCCGCCACCTAGCTCGTGACGGACCCAGAGGCATTGGAAACGATCACAGAGTAATAGCCCTGCGCGGGCTGTGCATTGGCCACAAGAAAAGCGCCGTTGGTGGCGCCGGCTATTGCCGTCCCATCGAACAGCCATTGGTAAGTAAACGGCGCCACGCCCCCGACACCAACACTAAACGAGACGCTGCTGGATGCACTCAGGAACCGATTGGCTGGCTGGGTGGTGATGAAAGGTTGGGCCAAGTCCACCAAAGGGGCCAAGCACCCAAGACAGACGCTCACGACGATGCTTCTGAAGTGCTTTATGTTCATAATGTCCTTTCTCTTTTCGGGTGACGCGCACCTGGGGGTAACGCCTCGCTTCTCCTAATTGGTGTTGTCATTGTTGGGTGAGCCAATCACTGGCTTAACCGGTAAAACTGCTGTCTGCCGGAGATTGCATTGATAACTACGTTCTGCCCGCCGATGACAACCGGTGGCGAAGAATTGGTGGTCCAGACCGCCGATGAACCAAGGTTCGTGGTGGATTGCAAGGTGAACCCGGCGTAATTGGTTGGCCACATCAAAATCACGTAAGGGGCGGAAGGAATGATGGTCAGTTGTGGCTCTGGCACAATGGTCAGCCGGAAAACCGTCCCGGTTCCCCCTAGGCGGCCGACGGAAGTACTGCCATAGAAACTGCCATCGGTGCCCTGCACAAGCCCGGCCTGGGGATTTGCGCCATCATTGCCGCCGGTGAAGGAATACAAAGTTGTCAGCGCCCCGTTGGTGCTGATTTTGAACACGGTGCCCTCGTTGTTCGTGCCGCCGTTGTCAGTCGTTCCATAGAAGTAGCCGTCGCTGCCCTGCACCAGCCCGCCACAGGGATTTCCGCCATCATTGCCGCCGGTGAAGGAATCATCGCCATAGGGATTTCCGCCATCATTGCCGCCGGTGAAGGAATACAAAGTGGTCAGCGCCCCATTGGTGCTGATTCTGAACACGGTGCCCCAAGAGAGCACGTAATCCGCGGGGATGGAGAGTGCGGGAGTCGTGCCATAGAAATAGCCATCGCTACCCTGCACCAGCCCGGCAGAAGGATTTGCGCCATCAAGTGAAACACCAATTGCATTAGTAATCGAGCCGAAAGCATAAAGGGTCGTCAGCCCCCCATCGGTGCTGATTTTGAACACGGTGCCGTAGCCGTAAGTTCCCCATCTGCTGGCGTTGGTAGCGCCACCGCACTGAGTTGTGCCATAGAAATTGCCATCGGTGCCCTGCACCAGCCCGCCATAGGGATTTCCGCCATCATTGCCGCCGGTGAAGGAATACAAAGTGGTCAGCGCCCCATTGGTGCTGATTCTGAACACGGTGCCCCAGCCGCCAGAGAGGTAGGGGTAGGAGTTCATTGTGCCGCCGTATAGAGTCGTTCCATAGAAATAGCCGTCGCTGCCCTGCGCCAGCCCATTGGGATATGCGCCATCATTGCCGCCGGTGAAGGAATACAAACTGGTCAGCGCCCCATTGGGGCTGATTTTGAACACGGTACCATAGCCGCCGTACTCAGAGCCGTACATGCCGCCGCCTTCAGTCGTGCCATAGAAATAGCCGTCGCTGGCCTGCACCAGAGCGCCTTGGGGATTTGCGCCATCATTGCCGCCGGTGAAGGAATACAAAGTGGTTAGCGCCCCATTGGTGCTGATTTTGAATACGGTGCCAAAGCCAACGTATGCATTCGGCCCCCCGACGCCGCCTGCAGTCATGCCATAGAAATAGCCGTCGCTGCCCTGCACCAGAGCGGCTTGGGGATTACCACTATGATTGGTGCCCATTGCGAATGAATACAGACTGGTCAGCACCCCATTGGTGCTGATTTTGAACACGGTCCCAGCGCCGTCCGTGCCTCCGTATTCAGTTGTGCCGTAGAAATTGCCGTCGCTGCCCTGCACCAGCCCGGCATAGGGATATGCGCCATCATTGCCGCCGGTGAAGGAATACAAACTAGTCAGCGCCCCATTGGGGCTGATTTTGAACACGGTGCCATAGCCGCCGTTCTTCGTGCCTCCGTATTCAGTTGTGCCGTAGAAATTGCCGTCGCTGCCCTGCACCAGCCCGGCATAGGGATGTGCGCCATCATTGCCGCTGGTGAAGGAATACAAACTGGTCAGCGTCCCATTGGTGCTGATTTTGAACACGGTGCCCTGGCTGTACTCAGTCGTGCCATAGAAATTGCCGTCGCTGCCCTGCACCAGCCCATTGGGACAGTACCCATCACCGTTGGCAGGGAAGGAATACAAAGTAGTCAGCGTCCCATTGGTGCTGATTTTGAACACGGTGCCCGCGCCGAAGTACCCATCTGCCAACCAACGATCGGCGCAAGTCGTGCCATAGAAATAGCCGTCGCTGGCCTGCACCAGAGCGGCAGAGGGATTTGCGCCATCAAGTGGAGCGCCATTGGTATCCTGAACCGAACCGAATGAATACAAAGTGGTCAGCGCCCCATTGAGGCTGATTTTGAACACGGTGCCATAGTTGTTTGTACGGCCGCCGTTTTCAGTCGTGCCATAGAAATTGCCGTCGCGGCCCTGCACCAGAGCGGCACAGGGGTTTCCCCCATCACTGCTGCCACCGAAGCAATACAAAGTTGTCAGCGCCCCATTGGCGCTGATTTTGAACACGGTGCCAAAGTCGTTCGTGCCTCCGTATTCAGTTGTGCCGTAGAAATTGCCGTCGCGGCCCTGCACAAGCCCGGCCTGGGGATTTGCGCCATCATTGCCGCCGGTGAAGGAATACAAAGTTGTCAGCGCCCCATTGGTGCTGATTTTGAACACGGTCCCAGCGCCGTTCGTGCCTCCGTATTCAGTTGTGCCGTAGAAATTGCCGTCGCTGCCCTGCATCAGCCCACTGGGATTTTCCACATTCGGGAAAGCCGGAAATGAATAAAGGGTGGTGAAGACCACTGCGCCTTGTGCTCCCAAAACGGGCAGTATCAAAAGCAGCAACAGCAGCAACATGGCCGTTCGTGTGGCCCGTCGTTCGTTCAGTTGCATCCACGACCATTTCCTTGAGTTTGTTCTTGTATTCATAGAAGACTCCTTTCTCTAGTTTGGTGTTGTCATTGTTGGGTGAGCCAATCACTGGCTTAACCGGTAAAACTGCTGTCTGCCGGAGATTGGATTGATAACGACGTTCTCCCCGCCGATGACAACCGGTGGCGAAGAATTCGTGCTCCAGACCGCCGATGAACCAAGGTTCGTGGTGGATTGCAGAGTATACCCGGCGTAACTGAACTCGTTGTAAGTCGTTGGCCACGTCAAAATCACGTATGGGCCGGAAGGAATGATGGTCAGTTGGGGCTCCGGCACAATGGTCAGCCGGAAAATGGTCCCGGCTCTGACTGCGCCGTAGCCGGCAGTCGTGCCATAAAAGCTGCCGTCACTGCCCTGCACCAGCCCGGCATAGTAGGGATTTGCCCCATCATTGCCGCCACTGAAGGAATACAAACTGGTCAGCACCCCATTGGTGCTGATTTTGAACACGGTGCCATTGCCGTACGTGCCGCCGAAGTAAGTCGTGCCATAGAAACTGCCGTCGCTGCCCTGCACCAACCCAGCATAGGGATTTGCGCCATCATTGCCGCCGGTGAAGGAATACAAAGTGGTCAGTGCCCCATTGGTGCTCATTTTGAACACGGTGCCGTTGAGGGCCATGCCGGCATAGCAGCCGGAAGTCGTGCCATAGAAATTGCCGTCGCTGCCCTGCACCAGCCCGGCAGACGGCCCTCCGCCATCATAGCCGCCGGTGAAGGAATGCAAACTGGTCAGCGCCCCATTGGCGCTGATCTTGAACACTGTGCCATCGCTGTTGTACCCACCGCCTCCGTAAGCCGGAGTCGTGCCGTAGAAATACCCGTCGCTGCCCTGCACCAGCGCGGACTGCGGGAATCCGCCATCATTGGTGCCACCGAAAGAATACAAACTGGTCAGCACCCCATTGGTGCTGATTTTGAACACGGTGCCCCAGTTGTTGATCATGACGCCGTTCCCTTCAGTCGTGCCATAGAAATAGCCGTCGCTTCCCTGCACCAGCGCGGCAGAGGGATAATAGCCATCATTGCCCATAAAGATGAACGAATACAAACTGGTCAGCGCGCCATTGGTGCTGATTTTGAACACGGTGCCCCCACTGCTTGTGCCGCCGCCTACTGTCGTGCCATAGAAACTGCCGTTACCGCCCTGCACCAGCCCATTGGGCGACGCCCCATCATTGCCGCCGGTGAATGAGTACAAACTGGTCAGCACGCCATTGGTGGTGATTTTGAACACGGTGCCAGCGCCCAAAGGATAGTTGTAGTTGAGAACGTTGGTGGTGCCGCCTTGTTCAGTCGTGCCATAGAAGTTGCCGTCGCTAGCCTGCACCAGCCCACTGGGACCCCAGCCATCATTGCTGCGGGGGAATGAGTACAAACTAGTCAGCGCCCCATTGGGGCTGATTTTGAACACGGTGCCATGACCCCATTCCCCGCCCTCGCCGACCCACGTCACCCCGGGTGTGCCGCCGTTCTCAGTCGTGCCGTAGAAATTGCCGTCGCTGCCCTGCACCAGCCCGGCAACGGGATTTCCGCCATCATTGGTGCCACCGAAAGAATACAAACTGGTGAGCGCGCCATTGGTGCTGATTCTGAACACGGTGCCATTGCCGAAGCGGTGATCTTCCCATGTGCCCGCTGTCGTGCCATAGAAGTAGCCGTCGCTGCCCTGCACCAGCGCGGCAGCGGGATATGCGCCATCATTGCCGCTGAAAAAGTACAAACTGGTGTACGCCCCACTTGGGCTGATTTTGAACACGGTGCCACGGTTGTTCGTGCCGCCGTAATCAGTCGTGCCATAGAAATTGCCGTCACTGCCCTGCACCAGCCCGTTCGGAGAAGAGGCATCACTGCCGCCGGTGAATGAATACACAGTGGTCAGCGCCCCATTGGTGCTGATTTTGAATACGGTGCCAAAGCCGTTCGTGCCGCCGCCTACTGTCGTGCCATAGAAATAGCCGTCGCTGCCCTGCACTAGCCCATTGGGAGCCCCCCCATCATTGCCGCCGGTGAAAGAATACAAACTGGTCAGCACGCCATTGGTGGTGATTTTGAACACGTTGCCATAGCTCGTGCCCCCGAGCCAATTGCCTGCTGTCGTGCCATAGAAATGGCCATCGCTGCCCTGCACCAGCCCATTCGGACCTGAGCCATCACTGCCGCCGGTGAACGAATACAAACTGGTGAACGCCCCATTGGTGCTGATTCTGAACACGGTGCCCACGTTGTTCGTACCGCCTTGTTGAGTCGTGCCATAGAAACAGCCGTCGCTGCCCTGGACCAGAGCGGCCTGGGGATTGCCGCCATCATTGCCGCCGGTGAATGAGTACAAAGTGGTCAGCGCGCCATTGGTGCTGATTTTGAACACGGTGCCATTGCCGCCGTTCGTGCCGCCGCCAGCCGTGCCGTAGAAGTAGCCGTCGCTGCCCAGCACGAGGGCGGCAGCGGGATATGCCCCATTGGTGAAAACTCCGAATGCATGAAGGGTGGTGAAGACCACTGCGCCTTGTGCTCCCAAAACGGGCAGTATCAAAAGCAGCAATAGCAGCAACATGGCCGTTCGTGTGGCCCGCCGTTCGTTTAGTTGTATCCACGACCATTTCATTGAGTTTGTTTTTGTATTCATAGAAGATTCCTTTCTCTAGTTTGGTTTTGTATGCACTTTTACATGCCCGATTCGGTCCTTGCCGTCCGGATCCAGCGTCACGCGGATGCCTTTAAGCGGCTGGCCTGCAGCGTCAGTGAACCGGACCGAGCCCTGCCAGCCTAGGATTTCGTTCACCACCTTGAACACGAGCACATTCGGCCCGGTTCTTAGCTCGATTCCCGCCACCTCATCCTGGTCGGGCATCCATGGCCGGCCTATCTCGCTGCGGTAGATTTCCTTGCCATTGATGTAGATCTTGGCCTCGTCATCACTGCCCACTTTCATCACCACGCCGGCCTGAGCCGCATCGCTCTGGATATAGCAAACAGCGTAAGCCACGCTCCACGGTGTCTGCTTTCCCAGGAGCTGGTTGAAATCGAGGAGGTAATCCTCCTGCCGCCGCGCATTCCAAACCAGCTCGCGGGCGCCCACCTTGACTCGGTCGCTGGCACGTGGGCGGAGCCCGGGTTCCGGTGAGACTTGCTCCTGGTCCAGCGCTTTCAACGCTCCCGGGCTGGTTTGGTCTTGAAACGGAATTGGCGCCAGCACCAGCCACTGTTTAATGGCCCCTGGGTTCTGGGCGCTGAGCGCCCGCTCATGTTCAACCGCCGCCTGCCGCTCCCGCTGCAGAGTCGCCATGCGCTCGAGATCGGCTTTTTCCTCCCTCTGCCAGGCCGCCGCCTCCTGGACCGTAGCCGCTTCCCACACTTTGGCTGCCCCGCCGGCACCACCGGTCACAATCCGTTGACCGTCTGGAGAAAAGACAGCAAAAGCCCCATCGGCGTTCTGCCTCTTGAGGGTGAGCAGCTCCTTGCCGCTGGCGGCATCCCACAGCCTGGCGGTCCGATCGGTGCAGCCGGTGAGAATGCGCTGGCCGTCTGGAGAATAGGCCATCGACCAGATCCAGCCATTGTGCCCTTTGAGGGTGAGCAGTTGCGTGCCGGTGGCCGCGTCCCATACTTTGGCCGTCCCAGAAAGTTCGCCGGTCAAAATCCGCCGGCCATCCGGAGAAAAGGCCACAGCCTGCATCTCCCCTGGGAGAGTGAGCAGTTCCTTGCCGTTGGCCGCCTCCCACACCCTGGCTACAGCGTCATCAGCGCTGATAATGCGCTGGCCGTCCGGCGAAAAGGCCACCGAAGCGACCATCGAGTTTTGTCTGAAGGTCAATAGTTCTTTGCCGGTGCCGGCCTCCCACACCTTGGCCGTCTGATCCAAACTGCCGGTCACGATCCGCCGACCGTCCGGCGAAAAGGCCGCACAGAAGATTTCATTGCTGTGCCCCTTAAGGGTAAACGACTCCCTGCCGCTGGCCGCCTCCCACACTTTGAGCGTTGGATCTCTGCGGCCGCTGGTGACCATACGCTGGTCGTCCGGGGAAAAGGCCACCGATCGAATCGGGAGCGAGTGCGCTTTGAAGTTGAGTAGTTCCTTGCCGCTGGCCGTCCCCCACACCGTGACCGTCCCATCCTCACCGCCGGTGGCAATGCGTTGGCCGTCATGGGAAAATGCCGCCCTCCACACGAACTTCCCGCTATGGGTGAGCAGTTTCTCGCGGCTGCCCAGGTCCCATAGTTTGGCCGTCCCATCCAGACTGCCGGTGACGAGCCGCTGCCCGTCCGGCGAGAAGGCCACCGAGCAGACTTGATCATTGTGGCCCTTAAAGGCGAGCAGTTCTTCGCCGCTGTCGGCATCCCAGACTTGGACCGTAAGGTCACGACCGCCGGTCGCAATCCGGCGGCCGTCCGGGGAGAAGGCGGCAGACCAGGAAACATTGCGCCCCTGGACTGTGCGGAGTTCCTTGCCGCTGGCCGCCTCCCACACCTTGACCCAACGCTCGCCCGTCACAATTCTCTGGCTGTCTGAAGAGAAGGCCACGCAACAGACACCAAGCACATGCCCTGTGAAAACGAGGAGTTGGGCACCGCTGTCGGCTTCCCACACTCTGGCGGTGTGGTCCTCACTGCCCGTCGCAATCCGCCGGCCATCCGGAGAAAAGGCCACAGACATAACTTCGTCGGTGTGCCCTTTGAGAGTGAGTAGTTCATTGCCGCTGGCCGCATCCCACACCTTTGCTGTCCCATCGAGGCTGGCCGTCGCAATCCGCTGGCCGTCCGGCGCAAAGACCACAGAATTCACCATCGCGTGGTGCCCCTTTAAGGTGAGCAGTTCTTTGCCACTGGTACTATTCCACACCTTGACCGTCGTATCCTTGCTCCCGGTCGCAATCCGCTGGCCGTCCGGCGCAATGGCCACCGAGTTGATCCCACCCCGGTGCCCTTTGAAGGTGACCAGTTCCTTGCCGCTGGCCGCGTCCCACGCCTTGGCCGTCCCATCGAGACTGCCGGTCACAATTCTCTGGCCATCCGGAGAAAAGGCCACCGAGCGGACCCCACCGCTGTGACCGTGGAGAGTCCTGAGGTCCAGGTGCATTTGCCGCTGCCAGTAATACCACTCAAAGCCGCGAGCCGGATTGCCAGCGGTCTCCTGGAGCAACTCCCGGAATTGCCCCGCATCGTCTGCCTCGACGGCTTCCTGCAGCAGGCGCATGTTGGCCACATAGGCCTGGGCTTCGGCCCGCCGGCGCTGTTGGGCTTCGCTCGCCTGCGCCGCCTGAGCCGCCTCACGCAAACGACTCTGCTCGCGTTCAGCCTTCGTGGCTCGAATCGCCTGCCAGGTGATGCCCAGGATCCCCAGCACCAGCACCACCGCGACCGTTGCCGCGGCCGCAACCATCACCCGATTGCGGCGGACGAACTTCCGCACCCGGTAAACCGTGCTATGCGGACGCGCCACCACCGGCTCGTGATTCTGAAACCGCTCAACGTCCAGCGCCAACCCGTTGGCTGTGTCATAACGCAGCGTCCGGTCCTTCTCCAGGGCCTTCATGACGATCCAGTCAAGGTCAGTGGCGAGGGGCGAGTGACGAGTGGCAAGTGGAGACGGCGACACAGCGGGAGAGGTTTGCCGGAGGCGTGTCGAAGGCCTCAGTGGCTCCCGCTCCCGGATGATCTTCCGCATCTCATCCACCCCCGACTGCGTTAGCTCCTTCGTGTCGAACGGCGTGCTGCCGGTCAGCATCTCATACAGCAACACCCCCAGGCTGTATATGTCGCTGCGCGTGTCAATGTCCAGGCCGCTCATCTCGGCCTGCTCCGGGCTCATGTAGGCCGGCGTGCCGACAAACTGCTGGAAGGCGGTGAACAGGGTCTTGTCGGTCAGGCGCTGGCCGGTGGCCTTGGCAATGCCGAAGTCAATCACCTTGGGCACCGGCACCCCATCGTGCAGGGTGACCAGGATGTTCGAGGGCTTGATGTCCCGATGAATGATCCCCTTCTGATGCGCGTGTTGAATGGCATGGCAGATTTGCACGAACAGTTTCAGCCGCTCCTCGGTCGAGAGGTTGTTCTGGTCGCAGTAATCGGTGATCTTGATGCCGCGCACCAGTTCCATGACAAAGTAGGGCCGGCCCGTGTCGGTCGCTCCCGCGTCGAGCACTTTGGCAATGTTCGGATGGTCCATGAGGGCCAGGGCCTGCCGTTCGGCTTCGAACCGGGCGATGACCTGTTTGGTATCCATCCCCAGCTTGATGACCTTGAAAGCCACCCGGCGGCGGATGGGTTCTTCCTGCTCGGCCATATAAACCACTCCGCAGCCGCCCTCGCCGATTTGCTCCAGCAGCTTGTAATGGCCGATCTTGTCGCCGGGCTTCTCAGTGATAGAAACGAGTGTGGCCGCACCTCTGGTTTCGCCCTTGGGAGGCTCGCCTTCTCGATCGGAATGAGCGGTGAGGAAACTACCCACTTTGTTGTAAGCCTGGATCAACTCATCCACTTCCGACCGCAACTGCTGGTCGTCACCGCACATCCGTGCCAGGTAAACCGCCCGCTGTTCTGGCGTGCCCAGCTCGATTGCCGCGCCGAATATGGCCTCGATTCGCTCTTTTCGTGTGTTCATGCGGCACCACGTTCTCTACTTCACTAAACGTCATCCGGTGCCAAAGCGGCTCAACTTTCTTCAATAAATCACCCGCCCTGGTTCAAGCGCCGGTAC
>Ga0224558_1000544_pt1 | contig 43698 bp, 43 predicted proteins | sample 714S32024metaG_FD_180682 | JGI IMG/M metagenome (GOLD analysis project Ga0224558, IMG submission 180682) | Peat soil microbial communities from Stordalen Mire, Sweden - 717 S3 20-24 | ecosystem: Environmental > Terrestrial > Soil > Wetlands > Peat | place: Sweden: Norrbotten County, Stordalen... | reverse complement strand
AAGGCCAAGCCGGACAACCCTGACGATGCCACACCTGTGGCCAAAGTGGAGACAAAGGCAGAGGCAAAACCGAAGTTCGCTTCGGAAGTCAAACCCAAGGCTGACCTAAAGCCGACTGCGGTGTCCCCGGCCAAGCCCATGTCAGAACCATCGAAGCCGCCCGAAGCGAATCCTAAACCAAAGGCCGAACATGCCGAAGTGGCTCATGCATCTTAAAGTTCTCCTGCCATTCCAGGTCTTCGCCGAGAACACCGGCGTATCGCGCATTGTCGCGGAGACGCGTGAAGGGTCGTTCGGACTCCTGCCGCGCCGGCTCGATTGCGTGGCGGCGCTCGTGCCGGGAATTTTGATCTATCAGACCGAAGCCGGCCCGGAGGTTTTGGTGGCTGTGGATAAAGGCATATTGGTCAAGACCGGCTTGGACGTGCTCGTTTCCGTGCGCCGCGCGATCGGCGGAACGGACCTCGGCCAACTGCACGAGGAGGTGGAAAAGGAATTCCTGACGCTGGACGAGAACGAGCAAAGTGTGCGAATCGCGGTGGCAAAATTGGAAACCGGTTTTCTGCGTCGCTTCGCGACCCTGCAACATGAATGACGAGCCAAAGAAAATCTTGCGGAACGAACCGACCTTCGCCGAAGAAATCGGGGCGAAGGCAACCCGCAAGATCAAAGCCCGCAAATCCACGCAGGGCGTCTGGTTCGGCCTGGGCATGATGGGGCTGGTCGGCTGGTCAGTGGTCGTGCCGACGCTGCTCGGCGCGGCGCTCGGCATCTGGTTGGATAAACACCATCCGGGCAAACATCCGTGGACCCTGGCGCTGTTGGTGGTCGGGCTGGCGGTCGGCTGTTTGAATGCGTGGTATTGGGTCGCGAAGGAAGAAAAAGCAATGCAGGACGAAACGGAGGAAAATGATGAATGAATCCTCAATTCTGGTAGTGGCGTTGGCAGCTGGACTTTTGCTCGGCGCAGTTTTCTTTGGCGGCCTGTGGTGGACCATACGCAAGGGTGTCTCGTCCAAGCGTCCGGCGCATTGGTTTCTCTGGAGCTTCCTGCTGCGGATGAGTCTTGTCCTCGTTGGATTCTATTTTGTCGGGCGCGGAGATTGGCGGCGGCTGATGGCATGTCTCCTGGGATTTATCATCGCGCGATTCTGCGTGATGCGACTGACCCGCACGCCAGTCGAACATTCCCACTTCCCGGCGAAGGAGGCCAGTCATGCGCCTTAGCCCCGACCAGTTGATTTTCTGGCAGCACGGCTTTTTCAAGCTTAACGGCACGATTGTGTTCACTTGGGGGCTGATGATCGTGCTGGCCGTCGGTTCAAAGCTCATCACGCGCAAACTTTCCACCGACTTGAAACGATCCCGCTGGCAGAACCTTCTGGAAATTGTCGTCACTGGCATCGAGAAACAAATCGAAGATGTCGGACTAAAGCACCCTGAAAAATATATCGGCTTCCTGGGCACGCTCTTCTTGTTTGTCGCGTTGGCTGCGCTCTGCACGATCATTCCCGGTTATGAGCCGCCGACGGGTTCGCTCTCGACCACGGCGGCGCTTGCGCTGTGCGTGTTTGTGGCCGTGCCATTGTTCGGCATCGAGGAACAGGGATTGGGGGGGTATCTCGCCTCCTACACCAAGCCCACATTCATCATGCTGCCGTTTAATATCATCAGCGAACTTTCGCGCACGCTGGCCCTGGCGGTCCGCCTGTTCGGCAATATGATGAGCGGGGCGATGATCATTGCCATTCTGCTGACTATCACGCCTTTCCTTTTTCCGATCGTCATGACCGCGCTCGGTCTGTTGACTGGCATGGTGCAAGCCTACATTTTCAGCATCCTGGCTGCGGTTTACATCGCAGCGGCCACGAGCACTCGCAAACCCAAGCCTGCGCTGGCACCCAAAACTTAAAACACTCAAAAAACAACCCAAGGACAAAATTATGGATAGCATGACAATCATCGCAGTGGCCTCAATCGCAACCGCAGGCCTCACTACTGGCATCGGCTGCATGTGCCCCGCGCTGGGAGAGGGGCGCTCCGTCGCGACGGCGCTGACCGCGCTGGCGCAGCAGCCCGACGCCTCCGCCACCATCACGCGGACTCTGTTTGTCGGTCTGGCCATGATCGAATCCACGGCCATTTATTGTTTCGTGGTCTCGATGATTCTGATCTTCGCCAACCCATTCTGGAACCATGTCATTGCCGGGGCGGCAACGGCGGCAGGAAAGTGAGCCTATGTTGCTAGACTGGTTTACCATCGCGGCGCAGGCGTTGAACTTCCTCATCCTTGTGTGGCTGATGAAGCGCTTTCTTTACAAACCCATCCTCAATGCCATTGACGCGCGGGAGAAACTGATTGCCAAAGAACTCGCGGATGCCGAGGCGAAAAAGGCGGAAGCCCAAAAGGAACACGAAGAGTTTCAAAAGAAAAGCGAGGAGTTTGACCAGCAGCGTGCCGCACTTTTCACGAAAGCGACGGACGAGGCGAAAGTCGAACGTCAACGGCTCCTCGACGACGCGCGGAAAGCAGCCGATGCTCTGAGCGCCAAGCGACAGGAGTCCCTGAGCCATGACGCTCAAAACTTAAATCAAGCCATCAGTCGCCTTACGCAGAAGGAAGTATTCGCCATCACGCGCAAGGCGCTAACGGATCTGGCCACGACAAGTTTGGAAGAACGGATGGGAGAGGTGTTTGATAGACGCTTGCGAGAGCTGGACAAGAAGGCGAAATCTGTGCTGGGCGATGCCTTCAGGAAGAATTCCGAACCCGCCCTGATTCGCAGCACTTTTGATTTGCCTGCGGCGCAACGGGCGGCGATCCAAAATGCCCTCAACGAAACCTTTTCGGCTGAAATTCATATTCGGTTCGAAACCGCGCCGGATTTGGTCAGCGGCATCGAACTAACAACGAATGGCCAAAAAGTGGGGTGGACCATCGCGGATTACTTGGCGTCACTGGAAAAGGGTGTCGGCGATCTGCTGAAAGAAAAGGACAAGCCTGAAGCCAAAGCGGAGCCGAAACCCGAAATTAAGGCCACGCCGAAACCTCAATCCATCCCCGAACCAAAGCCCGAAGTGAAAGTTGAGCCTAACACTCCTGCCAAAGCTGAGTCTAAGGCTAAGGCTGACATTAATGCTAAAATCGAGGCTAAACCCAAGCCTGCAACGGAGAAGGACCTCAAACCTAAAGCCAGGGCCGAGGCGAAGGTTGAAGAACTTGAACCCGTATTAAACGCCTGATGAACGCCCCTCCTGAAAGCTTGCAGAGCGTCTTCGACCGCACCTTTTCTGGAATCAGCCAGGGGTTGGCAGCCTTCACACCGCAGTTGACGCTGCGGGAGGTGGGCACGGTCATCAGTGTCGCCACCGGCATCGCCAAGGTCTCCGGTCTTCCCGGCGTGGGTTTTGAGGAGTTGGTGAGGTTTCCCGGCGATGTGCTTGGCATCGCCTTCAATTTGGACGAGGACGAAATCGGTGTGGTGTTGCTTGGCGCGTACCAAGACCTGCACGCAGGCGATGAAGTCGAACGCACCGGGCGGGTGATGGACGTGGCCGTGGGCGATGAATTGCTTGGGCGCGTCATTGACCCGCTCGGTTGGCCACTCGATGGCAAAGGGCCGGTGGCTTCCAGCCAGCGCCTGCCAATAGAACGGCCCGCCGTGGCTATCATGGACCGCGCGCCGGTCACGGTGCCGCTCCAGACTGGACTGATGGTCATTGACGCGCTCATACCCATCGGGCGGGGCCAGCGCGAATTGATTCTGGGTGATCGCCAGACGGGCAAGACGGCCATTGCCCTGGACAGCATTTTGAACCAGCGCGGAAAAAATGTGATCTGCGTTTATTGTGCCATTGGCCAGCGTGCTTCCGCTGTGGCCAAGGTCATAGCAAATCTCCGCGAAATGGGGGCCATGGATTACACCGTAGTGGTGGTAGCCGAAGGCAACGACGCGCCTGGCCTCACCTATGTTACGCCCTACGCCGCCACCAGCATCGCGGAATATTTCATGGAAAAGGGCCGTGACGTGTTGATCGTTTACGACAATCTCACGCAGCACGCTGAAGCCTATCGCGAGTTATCCCTCCTGTTGCGACGTCCGCCCGGGCGCGAAGCGTTTCCCGGCGACATATTCTATATTCATTCCCGGATGCTGGAACGGGCGACGCATCTGAGCAAAGAGCGCGGGGGTGGATCGCTCACCGCGCTGCCCATTATCGAGACCGAAGCGCAGGACATTTCCGCTTACATTCCGACAAACCTCATTTCAATCACCGACGGACAGATTTATCTTTCTCCGTCACTTTTTGAATTGGGTGTGCTGCCGGCAGTGGATGTGGGCAAATCTGTTTCGCGCGTGGGTGGCGAGGCCCAATGGGCGGCTTACCGCGCGGTCGCGGGCGACCTCAAGCTCGCTTATGCCCAATTCGAGGAACTCGAAACCTTCGCGCGCTTCGGCGCGCGTCTGGATGACGACACGCGCAAGATCATTGAGCATGGACGGCGAATCCGCGCGTGTCTCAAACAGCCCGAATCCGCCCCGCTGGCGGTGCCCGCACAGATTACCGTCCTGCTGGCATTGACCGCGAGCCTGTTCGACCCAGTGCCGCTTGACCAGATGACGGCCGCCGGGCGCGCGGTGCGCGAGGCGGCGGCTAACATCCCGGCGGAGGTGTGCGCGCGATTTGAAACCGCTGCAAAATTGAGTGACGAGGATAAAAGGGCGATAATTGAAATCGCCCGTCAAGCGCTCGCACCTTTCCAACCCAAGCCGGATCCCAAGCCCGAAGTTAAGCCTGAAACTAAACCTGATGTTAAGGTCGAGCCGAAAGCTGAGCCGAAAGGCGATATTAAAGACAAAGCCGATGCCAAACCCAAGGAGGAGGCTAAACCCAAACCCGGTCCTGAAGTTAAGGCAGAGGCTAAACCTGGAATCGAATCCAAGCCGGAACCGCCGGCGGAAGTTAAACCCGCGGAGACTGGCCCCAAAGAGAAACCATGAGCGAAAACACGGCGAGCCTGACCCGAAAGATCAGCAGTGCCGGCGATCTTCAATCCGTCGTTCGCACGATGAAAGCATTGGCTGCTTCGAGCATCGGCCAATACGATAAATCAGTGCGCGCATTGGGCGACTATTATCGCACCGTGGAACTGGGACTGGCCGCGTGTTTTCGGGAAAGCGGGCCAGCGGCTCCGATTGTAAAACGAAAAGGACAAACCGACGCCGGCGCCATTGGCGCGGTCGTGTTTGGTTCTGACCAAGGATTGGTGGGTCAATTTAATGACGTGGTGGCCGATTATGCGGTCAAAACCCTCGCTGCTTTACCCGGCAAACCCGAAGTGTGGGCTGTCGGTGAGCGCGTTCACGCGCGTTTAGCGGACGCAGGCCTGCCGGTGATTGGAATCTTTGCGGTGCCGAATTCCGTGCAGGCCATCACCCCGCTCGTCGGACAGATTCAAATCGAAAGCGAAGCGCGTCGGGCCAAAGGCGAGTATGCGCGCCTCTATGTCTTCCACAACCGGCCGAAGTCCGGGGCGCTCTACGAGCCAGCCAGCCAACGGTTGCTGCCGCTCGACGCGCAATGGCAAAATGGCCTGTCCAAACTTGCTTGGCCGACAAAGATGCTGCCCGAGGTGATGTGCAGCGGCATCGTGGCTTTGCGTGCGCTCATCCGCGAATATCTTTTCATCTCGCTCTTCCGCGCCTGTGCCGAATCCCTTGCCAGCGAGAACGCGAGCCGCCTGGCCGCGATGGAACGCGCCGATAAAAACATTGATGATTTGTTGGAGACTCTTCACACCACCTTCCACCGAATACGCCAGGCGGGCATTGATGAGGAACTGTTCGATGTGATCGCCGGCTTCGAGGCGCTGTCAACAGGAAACAAGCTTCGGAATTTATCCGGAGGCCACGGCAAAACATCGGCGCGAATTGGAATCAATTCATAAACGGCTCTAACGGCAAATCCAAACCTGGCACGCATCCGCAGCACTATGAAATTCAAACAAAAGCAAACCTCTGTCGGTAAAACGCAAGTTAGGGATGAAATCATTTCCATCTGTCAAATGCTCCAGGCTCTCATCGCTCTCTTGGGACTGGCTGCGCTGGCCAGCGGTTGCGCTGGAGCTTCCGCGCTGTCCGCCGCCTCGCTGATCGGTTCCCCGAACGCCTCGGCACTGGAGATCCACAACAACACGGACGTGCGGCTACAGGAGAAGAATTTCATCGTAATCAGGACCAACGTGATGGGAGAAAGCTCAGGATTCTCGCTGCTCGGCATCTTGACGATTGTCCCCGCGAAATTTACCAAAGCCATGAGCCGGCTGTACGTGCAAGCCGAAATGCAACCGGGACGGCCTCAGAGTCTTGTGAACCTGGTGATGGAAAAAGACGCCACTTATTTCATCCTCTTTTCGCTCCCGCGAACAGCCATCCGTGCCGATGTCATCGAGTTCATTCCAGCAACCGCTGCGGACTTGCAGCGGCGACCGCCGCACGGGGAGGCGGGATCCAAAAGCGAGTGATATACCCAATCTCTGCAAATTGCCATCATGAGGGAATACACTGAGGGGCAATGGAACAGTTTTGACAGGAAGCGATCAAGCGGTTCAACTCGCCTGCAATAATGAAACGAGGACTTGAGCCCATGAAATTCCCGGCCCGGTGGGCGAAAGAGGGGCTGGTCATTCCGCAGTTTGTCAGCGAGTACGCGGCATACTGGCGCCCGGAATTCCCAACTCGTTTCCGGCATCATAGATCTACCAGCCGTAGAGCGATAAAACAGCGCTTGAAACGCGTTTTAAGGAGCGAGAGATGTTTGCGGGAGTGTCTCCTGCGGATCAGGATTCTCCCGCAGCCCATTTCTGACCATGGCCTGCGCCACCTGGGAGGTGTTGGCAACTCCTTCGGCTTTGTTGTTGCTGAAATACGGACTTCCGTACGGTTCAAAACCTTGCGCAAGCAGGGCATTCACATTTTTGTCCAACGAAGCCGCCGTATCCGCCGTCGCGGTCTTATATTCGATTACTTTCATAGGTTGCAGCAGAATCGGCCGCTGAGGGTTTGTCAACTTCTGAGCCAAATGGTGGCGGACGTTCGATTCTGGAGCGGCGTGACCTGAAGGGCTTGCCTGGCTGCGGATCCTTCCACACGGGTTGGCCTTAAGGCTCGGTTTTATTGCTCCTCCCTCTTGCGCGCTTGGTGAACACCGTCACCCGGCAAAGCAAAATCAGCCAGTGCCTCAACCGCTCGCAGGGTCGTGATCGGGACCGAGACTATTTTACACAACTTTCGACTGGGGTGAACACCCCATATCCTACGCATTCTATTCAGTGTATTCTGCCAGTATGAAAAAGTGGAAATCTCCCAAAGGCCAAGACTCAGTATCGGTTGCCGTCCCCCACTTGGCGGCTGAGGACTTCAATCAAAGCGGAATTGATGTTGCACCGCTAACGGGCGGGGTGGCCGGAAGCACTTGCTTCAGTTATGCGGACCAAGGTCCACCTTCCGAACCCGAGGAGAACCAGGAGCGGGAGGCCGAGGCGCGATTGTCCGGGGGCATCGTACGAGAAACACAAATGCGACCGGGTTCACCGCTTTTCGAAACGGAAGCGTACGAGCAGGATTCGACGGCTACCATCAAAGAATCACTCCATGACTAAATCCCTCACAAACCTTGCAGCCACTCTGCAACCACCAGTTTTTCCAAGAACCCTCCACCAGTTGCGGCCTGATCACTACCTTGTCATGACAAATCATAAATCCAAAAAACGCGACAACATTTTTTCCACATCCCACGACTTGCGTGAGGAGCGCGGAACGCGCGAAATGAAAACATCGCATAACGACCAAACATTTTACGCGCGGTAATATTTGACCCATGAAATTAAACCCACTGAAGGATGGCATCTTGACGGAAAACTCCGTTGGCATTGGCACTGTGACCCGCAAGATGGTGCGGGAGCGCGCGGTCGAACTGGCGGCCATGGATGAACGTTCCGCACGGGAGATGTCGGAATCCGATTGGGCACAAGCCAAGCGGGAATTGACGGGTAAACCGGACATGGATCCGAACGAGGCCGCGCTTGAATTTGCCCCCGAATCCGAACGCTGGGATCCAGTGCCTGGCTCCAGCGGCGATAAAGTGGCCGCGGCTCCCAGCGAAGATGAGGATGAAGAAGGGCGAAGCGACAATGAAAGGCTGGTGGATGAAGGCATGACCGGAGCCGAGCATGATTTGAGTCTCCAAGCCAGCCGGGAACCGACCAGTTAAAACCGCATCAATTTGAAGAGGAAACCAGCAATGAAAGGTGAAGTTATGTCAGAACCCACCTGGGTAGCTCACAGTACGGCAACGCCTAACCGCCTTTCCACGGCTGTCAAGGATTCGCTGCCTGCCACGGCTTTCGCCTTTCCGCGCGCACGCAAAGAGCCAATGACGGATGCAACGCATGTTCGCGACGCGATGGCGAGGTTCAATCAGGTCCAGGGCGTTAGTGACCCGGAACGGGACCTTGCGTTTGCCAACATTCAAAAGGCTGCCAGCCATTTCGATATTCAGATGAAGGAAACCGACTGGCATCAATTCGGATCGCGACGCGCTTAGATGGCGACGAAAGTGATTTTGCTCAATCCATCCACGGGAGACCTTAGACCAACATCGGAAAACGTCCCAACGACGAAAGTGGGAGCCATGAGGAGACAATCATGAAAGATGTAATCAGTCGTGAGATTCGGCTGGCCTCCCGCCCCAGCGGAATTCCAACGATGTCGAACTTCACACTGGCGCAAACCACCCTGGAGGCTCTGCGGCACCAGCAGGTGCTCGTGCGCAATCTCTACATGTCAGTGGACCCCTACATGCGTGGGCGCATGAATGACAGAGAATCGTACCTGCCGCCGTTCGCGTTGGGCAAAGTGCTGGAGGGCGGTGCGGTCGGCGAAGTCATCGAGTCGCGAGCCAAGGAACTCAAAGTTGGCGACGCCGTCACCTCCAACTTTGGCTGGCGGGAGTACTTCATTGCCTCGCCGGAGGATGTGCACAGGGTGAGCCGTGAGGTTCAACCGCTCTCGGTTTATCTCGGGGCGCTCGGCATGACGGGCATGACCGCCTGGGCCGGATTGCATTTGGTGGAGGTCAAAGCCGGCGAAACCATTTTTATTTCGGGAGCCGCGGGCGCCGTCGGCAGCGTGGCCGGGCAATTGGCGAAGCTGCGCGGCTGCCGTGTCATCGGGTCGGCCGGTTCAGGGGAAAAGGTGCAGTTTCTGCGGGAGGAATGCGGATTTGATATCGCTTTCGATTACAAGGTTGGCCCGGTCGTGGAGCAACTGAAAGTGGAAGCGCCTGACGGAATTGACGTTTACTTCGACAATGTCGGAGGTGAATCGCTGGAGGCCGCGCTGGAAGTTTTGCGGGTGCATGGAAGGATCATCGCGTGCGGCGCCATCTCCGGCTATAACGCCGACAAGCCGCGCCCCGGCCCCTCCAATTTATTTAACATGATCACCAAACGGCTGACGATGAAGGGGCTGTTGGTTCGGGATTGGTTGGATCGTCAGGGTGAGTTTGAAAAGGAAGTCGGGGGGTATTTCAAGGCCGGCAAACTGAAGAGCAAGGAGACGGTCGTGAATGGAATCGATCAGGCGGTCGGCGCATTCCTCGGCCTCTTTGAGGGATTGAACATCGGCAAGATGATCGTAAAGCTTTCAGTTGATTGAAGACGAGTTCTTGCTCGCGTCTAATTGTCAAACCCGTGAACGCGGCTGATCTCTGCCATCAAGTGCGCCTCGGCTTCCAGCCAGTGCTGCATGCTGCGTCCGGATGGCGAACCCTCGTTCAGATAACGAAAGTACGCCGCACGGGCCACCTCGTCGGTTGACGGCCTGGGATTGACTTCGCTTTGGGCCAATTCCTCGGAGGTGCCCGACCATGGCGAGCCGGCGGGCTTTGACTGTTGGTCTTGGGAGAAATTCTCGATTTTCATGTTACGGTGGCAAACTATGCTCCTACCGCGCACGCTTCATTGGTGGCGCATGCGGGTTGATGCTCCTGCAACGCTTCCGGGTTGGCGCGGTTGATAATGTTCCGAGCATGAGCCGTTTCAATATCGGTGCCGTGGGCGATCAAGACATACTTGCCGCTTTTCACCGCGGTCTCGTATTGTAAAATGCTGTCCTTGGGGATCCCCATGCTGTAGAGGCCGGCGCCCAGTGCGCTCAAACCGCCCACCACGACCGCGCCTTCCAGCGCTCCGACGATCCAACCGACAATCGGTCCTGCCATGAGCAACGGCCCGATACCGGGAATGACCAAGAACGCGGAACCAAACAGCAGGCCCCAAAACCCACCCCAGAAGGCTCCCAGTTTTCCCCAGTATTTCATGCGGTCTCCGGTATTGTAGTACCCCACCACGTTTTCATCCGTCTCGTAGTCTTTTCCAACAATGGAGAGCTTCTTCATGTCAAAGCCCTCTTTCTGTAGGTCCTTGACGGCGGATTCAGCGCCGGTGTGCGTTTTGAAAACTGCAACCACTGATTTGCTTTGGGTCATAATGTTTGTTCCTTCGTTTTTGTTTTCTCTTGTTTTTTATGAACAAGGACACTTTATAGCCTTGCAAGGCCATTGCTATGGGGTGTTCACCCCATTGTTCGCGACGGTCGGGGGTGAGAGTGTCTTCATGGCAAAACTATGATGACTCCCAATCTCTTTACCCCTGTCCGTCTGGGCGCGCTGGAGGCGCCAAACCGCATCTTGATGGCTCCGCTCACGCGGATGCGCGCGGGACCAGGCCGATTGCCAACGCCGTTGATGGCGGAGTATTATGCCCAGCGCGCGGCGGCGGGCCTGATCATCAATGAGGCCACGGCGATTTCCCAACAAGGCACGGGTTGTCCCAATTCGCCCGGCATCTACACCGATGAACAGGTCGCTGGCTGGAAGCTCGTCACCGAGGCGGTGCATCGTGCCGGCGGCCGCATTTTTCTTCAACTCTGGCACATGGGCCGGATTTCGCACCCGAGCTTTCAGCCGGGCGGCGGATTGCCCGTCGCGCCCAGCGCCATCCCTCCGCGATCCGGCCAGGTGCTGACAGACAATGGGATGCAGCCCTACGTCACGCCGCGCGCGTTGAAGAAGGAAGAGTTGCCTGGCATTGTGGCGCAGTATGCCGCCGGGGCTGAACGCGCCAAGACGGCCGGTTTCGACGGCGTTGAAATTCACAATGCCAACGGTTATCTGCTGGACCAGTTTCTCCGAGATGGCACGAACCAGCGCACGGATGAATATGGCGGCCCCGTGCGGAATCGCGCCCGGCTCACGTTGGAAGTGGCCGACGCGGTTACGAAGGTGTGGGGCGCTGATCGCGTGGGCATCCGCTTCTCCCCGGGGGGTGTCTTCAATGACATGCACGATTCAAACCCGCTGGCGACATTCAGCCATGTGCTGCATGAGTTGAATCGCTTCAAACTCGCCTACGCACATTTGATTGTGTCCACGGAAGATGATTTGCGTCATGGCGCGGCGCCAGTTCCGCTGGTGGCACTGCGGCGCGAGTTTCAGGGGCCGCTGATTGTCGCCAACGGCTTCAATCGCGCGACGGCGACGCAGGCCTTGGCCGAGGACCTGGCCGATGCGGTGGCGTTTGGGAGGTTGTTCATCGCGAATCCAGACCTGCCGGAGCGTTTTCGCTTGAACGCGTCACTCAACGCGCCGGACGAATCTACTTTTTATGGAGGGGCCGAAGAGGGCTACACCAATTATCCGGCGTTGGGTCCCCAGTTCGTTCTCAAATAGGCATAAGGTCAACACCCCATAGCGGCGGGGCGACTCCATCGCGTATTGTGAAAGCACTGAAATCGTCGGACTCGACGACAAACACAACATCACTTAAACGATTATATGGCAAAAGTACTTGGCATTGATTTGGGAACTACAAACTCCTGCATGGCGGTCATTGAAGGCGGCGAGCCTGTCGTGCTCGAGAACTCCGAAGGCAAACGCACGACTCCGTCGGTGGTTGCCTTCACCAAAACCGGCGACCGCCTGGTGGGCGAGGCCGCCAAACGGCAGGCCGTCACCAACTCCCGCAACACGATATATTCGATCAAGCGGTTCATGGGGCGAAAATTCGACGAAGTGAAGGAAGAGATCAAGCGCGTCCCTTACAAAGTGGTGCGCGCCGCCAACGGCGACGCGGCGGTCGAAGTCGAAGTGGACGGCAAGCCCAAGCAATTCAGCCCGCCGGAAATTTCGGCCATGATTCTGGCCAAGCTCAAGGCGGACGCCGAGACGCGGCTGGGCGAAAAAATCACCCAGGCGGTCATTACGACCCCGGCCTATTTCAACGATTCGCAGCGCCAGGCGACGAAAGACGCCGGCCGCATCGCGGGGCTGGAAGTGCTCCGCATCATCAACGAACCCACCGCCGCCTCGTTGGCTTATGGTTTGGACAAAAAGAAAGACGAGACGATTGCGGTGTATGACCTCGGCGGCGGCACGTTCGACATTTCGGTGCTGGAAATCGGAGACGGGGTGTTCCACGTCAAGGCTACCAACGGCGATACTCACCTGGGCGGCGACGACTGGGACAATTGTCTCATGGATTGGATGCTGGACGAGTTCAAGCGGGGCCAGGGGATGGACCTGCGCAAGCAGCCCGACGCCCTGCAGCGCATTAAGGAAGAGGCGGAAAAGGCCAAGATCGCCCTCTCCAGCGCACAAGATTACGATATCAGCCTGCCGTTCATCACCGCGGACGCCAGCGGTCCCAAGCACCTCAGCCTCAAGCTCACGCGCGCCAAGATGGAGCAACTCTGTGACGCGTTGTGCGAACGCACCATCGCCCCGGTGAAAGCGTGCTTGAAGGATGCCGGCATCGCGGCCGCAAAAATAGCCGAATTAGTGCTGGTGGGGGGCATGACCCGGATGCCGCGCGTGGTGGAAACGGCGCGCACGCTGGTCAACAAAGCTCCCAATCAGGGCGTGAATCCGGATGAAGTGGTCGCGGTGGGGGCCGCCATCCAGGCCGGCGTTCTCAAAGGCGAGGTGAAAGACGTGCTGCTGCTGGATGTGACGCCGCTCTCGCTTGGCATTGAAACCCTCGGCGGTGTGTTCACCAAGTTGATTGAACGCAACACCACGATCCCGAGCCACAAGTCGCAAGTTTTCTCCACTGCCGCTGACAATCAACCTGGCGTGGAAATCCACGTTTTGCAGGGGGAACGCCAGTTTTCCCGCGACAGCAAGACCATCGGCAAGTTTATGCTGGGCGACATTCCGCCCGCCCCGCGTGGCGTGCCGCAAATCGAGGTCAGCTTTGATATTGATGCCAATGGCATCCTGAACGTCAGCGCCAAGGATCTCGGCACCGGCAAGGAACAGAAAATCGTCATCACGGCCAGCAGCGGCCTCTCCAAGGCGGAGATCGAGAAGATGCGCCAGGATGGGGAACTCCATGCCGAAGAAGACCGGAAGCAGAAAGAAGAGCTGGAAACGCGCAACGAGGCCGACAGCGCCGCCTACCGCACGGAGAGGTTGTTGAAGGACAACAAGGAAAAGATGTCAGACGCCAACCGCACCAAGATCGAAACGGCCCTGAACGAGGTGAGGGAAGCGCTCAAGGGAAGCGACGCCGCGGCCATCAAGACGGCCAGCGAGAAGCTCAACGAAACCTGGCAATTGGTGTCGGCGGAACTTTACAAGGCGGCATCAGAAAAGTCCCGTCCAGGGCAAAGGCCTGCTGGAGGCCAATCCGGAACGCACTCTGACGCGGACGGCGCTCCAGACAACGGCGAGAAAACCGATGGCCCGGTTATTGACGCGGAAGTTGTTGACGAAAAGCAGGCGGCATAGCGGGCGGCTGCTCTGCACCAGATACATTGCCGATCTTGACCACGCGCCGCGCTTTGTCGGCGGTCGGAGCAAAATGAAAACGACCGGAGACAAAACCGCGTTGCGGGACGATGTGCGAGGCCTGACTGAACGGCGGGGCGTCGGGCTTCAAGTCCGAGGGCTTCGCAAGGGTTACAATGGACATGAAGTGCTCAAGGGCATTGATTTTGAGGTCAACCCCGGTGAAATCTTCGTCCTCATGGGACCGAGTGGCTGCGGCAAGACGGTGCTGCTCAGGCAACTCATCGGCCTGGAAACGCCGGACCAGGGGGAAATCCTGGCTGAGGGCCAATTGGTTCAGCCACCTGAGATCACGACCCATTACCGCGTGGCAATGGTTTTTCAGTCAGGCGCGCTGCTAACCTCTCTGACGGTCGGACAAAACGTCGGTTTCTATTTGGCTGAACATCACCTAAAATCGCCCGGCGAAATTGCCGAGATCGTCTCCAAGGACCTCGAAAGCGTCGGCCTGAAAGGCGCCGAAAACGAAATGCCCGGCGAACTCTCTGGCGGAATGACCAAGCGCGTGGCCATAGCCCGGGCCTTGGCCGTTGAACCGCAGTTGATCTTCTATGACGAACCGACCAGCGGGCTTGACCCGGTTTCATCCGTGGAAATCGCCAAAGATATCGTGAGACTGAACGAGCGCACTCATGCCACCTCCGTGGTTGTCTCGCATGATCGCGACCTGGCCTTTGGCATCGCCGATCGCATCGCGGTGCTCGAAGACGGCCGAATAATGGCGATCGGCACTCCCAGCGAAATCAAACGCAATTCCAACCCGGCGGTGCAATATTTTCTAAACGCGAGCATTGCCCAAATGAGGACTCCTCTTGCCCATTCACAGACGCAGAGCACAACGCCAGAACTCAACTTCAAGCAACCAAGCGATGATGGATCCACGGAATTGACTGCGACGATCAGGACATCGAGTACGCGAGGATGAATGAATGGCGCCCGAGAAAGAGAATCGGCCTGGAAATAAGCACAGGCCACTTCCCATGGCCATATCCCCCGCAGTTCAGAGTCTCCCCATGGACACAGTTCTCAGCAGCGGCATAAAGTCCAACCGGGCCTTGCCGCCACTGAGTGCAGATAATCATGGGTGCGGACCGATTGAGAATCTTGCGGCTGGTCGGCGCCGATCAACGCGGTGAAGGCCCCCTCGCGCGAGTTCCGGCGTGGCAGCCAGGCGTTAATCCAGACGTAAAGGTCAAGCGGCAACTCATCCGCCGCATAAACTGAGACCACAATCACGTCGGCCACCAGGGCGGCACGAACGGCCGCCAGCAGTATTCCGAGATCGCTCAAGGAATGAACGTCGTACCATGTGTTGCGGACGAGATCCTCTCCGGCCAGTTGCATCGCCAGGCGGCACATGGGCACGCCCCAGCTTTGGGTCAGCGGGTCTTGATAAACTCCAACAATGTTCAACTCATACCCCGATTCACGCGGGGCAACGGTCATTTCATCCGAAAGAAGCTCAATGCCTTTCATACGTTTCGCCTGCTGGGGAGCGACCATGCCAAAAGCGCGATGTGGGCGCTATGGGGTGTTCACCTTATGCACAGATTGATGGCCAGGCATGGACAAGACTGCAAATTTGGTTCCTCCTGCGTGAAATCGGCAAGCGGACTTGGGCACCGGACAACTTTCGATAATCAGGGCCGGGACGATCGCGTGGCTGGAGGCTTTACACTTGAGAGAAGCATTCCAGTCGATTATAACCCCGCGTTTGGAAATGAGCGCATGAAAAAGAAATCCTCATCGGTACGCCGACGGAGAACGCTGGCCCAAGTTGCTTCTCCGGCAACTTCCGGCATGCCCGTGAATGTTTCGTTTCCCGTCGTTGGCATCGGCGCCTCTGCCGGAGGATTGGAGGCTTTGGAACATTTCCTCTCGCGCGTGCCGGAGAACAGCGGGATGGCTTTTGTCATCGTCCAGCATTTGGACCCTACGCGCAAAGGGATTATGCCCGAGCTGCTCCAGCGCACCACCAGCATGAATGTGATCCAGGTCAAGGATCGCACCAAGGTCGAGCCGGACCGTGTCTATGTGATCCCGCCGAACAAAGACATGTCCATCCTGCACGGGGTCCTGCACCTGCTGGAACCAGCGTCGCCGCGCGGCTTGCGCCTGCCGATTGATTTCTTCCTCCGTTCCCTGGCGCAAGACCAGCAGGAACACAGCATCGGCGTCATTCTCTCGGGCATGGGATCCGACGGCACGCTGGGGCTGCGGGCCATCAAAGAGAAGGCGGGCGTTGTGCTGGTACAGGATCCCGCGACAGCCAAATTCGACGGGATGCCGTGCAGCGCCATCGACTCGGGGCTGGCGGACATCGTGGCTCCCGTGGACGATCTGCCGGCAAAAATCCTCGCCTATCTGAAACGCACCCCACTGGTTCACACTTCCGAACTGGCGCTGGAAGACAAGACGCAGAGCGCCCTGGAAAAGGCCATCATTCTGTTGCGCGCTCACACCGGCCATGACTTCTCGCTTTACAAGAAAAACACGTTCTACCGCCGGATCGAGCGCCGCATGGGCATCCACCAGATTGACAAGATTGCCGCCTATATCCGTTACTTGCAGGAAAACACGCAGGAACTGGATTTGCTCTTCAAGGAGCTGCTGATCGGGGTGACGAGTTTCTTTCGCGATGGCGCTGCGTGGGAACAGTTGCGCCAAAGCGTCATCCCGGCGCTCCTGGCCGGCCGGCCGGCCGGCCGCGCGCTGCGGGCGTGGGTGCCCGGCTGCTCCACCGGGGAGGAAGCGTATTCCCTGGCCATGGTGTTCAAGGAGGCGATGGAAGAGATCAAGCCCCCGAAGAAATTTACGCTCAACGTCTTTGCCACCGACCTGGACAAGGATGCGATTGACAATGCTCGCCAAGGGGTATATCCGGAGAATATTGCCGCTGACGTGTCGCCGGAACGGCTCAAGCGGTTCTTTGCCAAGGTTGAACACGGCTACCGGGTGGGGACGGAGATCCGGGAACTGGTGGTCTTCGCCCCGCAGAGCCTCATCCTGGACCCGCCCTTTACCAAGCTGGATATTTTGAGCTGCCGCAACCTACTGATCTATCTCGCCCCGGAAATGCAGAAGAAACTCATGCCGCTGTTTCACTACAGCCTGAACCCCGGGGGCATTTTGTTTCTCGGCAGCGCGGAGACGGTCGGCGGTTTCACCGACCTGTTTGCCTCTCTTGATGGCAAGACCAGGCTCTATCGGCGAACCGAGTCCGCCGCACGGGCCGAGCCAATCGAGTTCCCCCCGGCCTTCGCCCCGCCCTTGCCCGGCGGGACGGAAACGCGTCCGGAAACGAAAACACCGGCCAGTCTCCAATCCCTCGCGGATCAGTTGGTTCTGGAGCTTTACTCCTTGCCCGCTGTGCTCGTCAACGACAAAGGCGACGTTCTTTACGTCAGCGGACGGACGGGCAAATACCTGGAACCGGCGGCGGGCAAAGCCAACTGGAATATTTTTGTCATGGCCCGCGCGGGCCTGCGCTACGAACTCACCAACGCTTTCGAGAAAGTGTCGCGGCAGGGGGGGGCCGTAGCGCTCAGGGGACTTAAGATTGAAAACAACGGCGGGGAGCATTTCGTGAATGTCACGGTGCAGCGGCTCGAAAAGCCGGAGCCGTTGCGAGGGTTGGTGATGATCGTTTTTGCCGACGTGGCCGCGCCGCTGGAGATGGAAGCGCCTAGACAGTCCCGGAAGGGTCCCGGCCACAGCACCCGGCTGGCGGACCTGGAGCAGAAACACCAGCAGGTTTGCATGGAGTTGCAGACCACCCGCGAGGAGATGCAAACTTCCCAGGAAGAGCTCCGGTCCACCAACGAAGAAATGCAGTCCACCAATGAAGAACTCCAGTCCACCAACGAGGAATTGACAACCTCCAAGGAGGAGATGCAATCGCTCAACGAAGAACTCCAGACCGTCAACGCGGAGTTGCAGGCCAAGGTGGACGAATTGTCCCGGTCCAACAACGACATGAAGAACCTGCTCAACAGCACCGATATCGCCACGTTGTTCTTGGACAACGATCTCAAAGTGCGGCGTTTCACCACGCAAGCGACGAAAATCATCAAGCTTATCGCCAGCGACATGGGCCGGCCCATCACCGATCTGGCCTCCGACCTCCTCTATCCAGAACTTACCGCCGACGCGCAGGAGGTGTTGCGGAAGCTGGGCTTTGTGGAAAAACCGGTGAATGCGCGCGATGGACGATGGTTCACGGTGCGCATCATGCCCTACCGGACACTGGATGATCGCATTGATGGCGTCGTGATCACCTTCACCGACATCACCACCGCCAAGACGTTGGAAGCGCAATTGCGGGAGAAGCATGACATCCTGGAAAAGCACGTCGCGGAACAATCCAAGAAAACGGAGAAGCCCAAAGACAAGGTGCGGGTGAAAACTGCCGGACCCAAGCGGAGACCGGTCGACGCTGGAAAACGTATGCCATCTGGTAAGATATGAATGATCCTGCCAAGCACAATAGGCCAAAGATCTCTGACGATCCCGCCGAACTGCGCCGCCGCGCCGAAGCCCGCATGCGCGATCGGAAGATCGTCAAGAAGTCAGACTTTTCCACCCGGCGACTACTCCATGAATTGGAGGTCCACCGAATCGAGCTGGAAATGCAGAACGCCGAACTGCAGAAAACCAGGGACGAACTTGAGGTATCATTGGAGAAGATCACTGACCTCTACGATTTTGCCCCGGTCGGCTATTTCTCCATTGACGAATCGGGCGTGGTCTTGGACGCGAATCTGAAGAGTGCCGCCTTGCTGGGCGTGGAACGGTCCCGGCTGATTAACCGGAGCTTGCTGCTTTTTGCGGACCAGAAAAGTCACCCGATCCTTATGTCCTTCCTGAAAAATGTATTGGCCGAGCCCAAGGACCAGGAGTGTGAGGCGCTGCTGCTGAAGAAGGGTGGAGGCACTTTTTGGGCCGTTTTTCGAGCCACGTCCGCAGTCTGCCCTGTGGGTTCGCGGAGATGGTGCCGGGTCGCGTTCGGCGACGTTACCGATCGCAAGGAGGCCGAAGAGGCGCAACGCCGCCTGGAGGAACTGGGCGCCACAAACCTGGGGCTGAACCGTGAAATTGTCCGGCGGCAGGCTGTGGAGCAAAACCTCAAGAAAAGCGAACAGCGCCAAAGCCGTTTGCTGAAACAGTCGCGTCATATTCAGGGGCAATTGCGGCACTTGTCTCATCAAATTCTACAGGCGCAGGAGGAGGAAAGATTACGCATCAGCCGCGACCTGCATGACGAAATCGCACAAACGCTAGTGGGCATCAACGTCCAACTGGCGACTTTGACGCGGGAGGCCGCGGGCGGCCCCAAGGGCCTCCAACAGAAAATCGCGCGCACGCAACAAATGGTGGAGAAATCGGTTGAAAAAGTGCATCAGTTCGCCCGCAAATTGCGCCCGGCGCTGCTGGATGATCTGGGACTGATTCCCGCCCTGCATGCGTTTATGAAGAGCTTTACCAAACGGACGGGCGTCCGCACCAATTTGACGGCCTTTGCGGCAGTGGAGCGGTTGGACGTGGCAAAACGAACGGTGCTCTTTCGCGTCGCCCAGGAGGCGCTCACCAATGTGGGCCGCCATGCCCAAGCCAGCCGGGTGGAAGTGATCATCCACAAACTGCCGGATGGCATTTGCATGAAAATAAAGGATGACGGCAAGTCCTTTCAGGTGGATCACTTGTTGCATGGGAAGGGACGCAAGCACCTCGGACTGCTGGGTATGAGGGAACGCTTGGAAATGGTCGGCGGCACTTTTGAGGTCGAGTCCGCCCTGGGCAAGGGCACCACCATTATCGCACAAATTCCGCCCGGCAAAGCTGCGCGGGGAGCGCGTTCATAGAGACCGCTGGAGCCAAATTTGAAAGTCTATGAAACGAATCACCGTTCTGCTGGCCGAAGACCGCGTGATTGACCGGGCGGGATTGTCCAGGAATGTGCCAGCCAGTCTCTGTCTGACATGATTCCTAAAACTGGAAACCGGCCTGAATTCAACTCAAGTCTTCAAGCCTTGAGCCTCTCCGCATTGGGTGTGGTTTTCGGCGATATCGGAACGAGTCCGCTCTACACTTTGAAAACAGTGCTTGCGCTCACCGGTGGGAAGCCTGATCGAGCCGTAATACTCGGAACCCTCTCACTCGTCATATGGACCTTGATCATCGTGACAACGATCAAATATGTTTCGTTTGCCATGCGAATCGACAACGATGGCGAGGGAGGCATCCTCGCCCTCATGTCGCTGCTCGGTGTCAAACTTAAGCCCCGGCCCGTCATTGTCGCACTCGGCCTTCTGGGCGCCGCGCTGATTTACGGTGATGGGGCGGTCACCCCCGCCATTTCCGTGCTGTCGGCGGTGGAAGGGCTAAACATCGTCGCACCTTTGTTCTCACCCTATGTTCTTCCCTCCGCGGTCGTGATTCTGGTCGCCCTGTTTTTCATTCAGTCCCAGGGCACAGCGCGGATCGGCCGGGCGTTCGGGCCGATCATGCTGACTTGGTTCGTGACGATTGCCCTTTTGGGCATTTGGGGAATTGCAAGGCATCCATCGGTGCTGCTTGCGATCAACCCGATATATGCAATCTCCTATCTGCGCTCGGGCGGGGTGACGGGATTTCTGGTGCTCGGAGGGGTTTTCTTGTGTGTGACAGGCGCGGAAGCGCTTTATGCGGATATGGGACATTTCGGCGCGTGGCCCATCCGCCTGGCCTGGTCGGCACTCGTCTTTCCGAGCCTCGTCCTGAACTACGCGGGCCAGGCCGCCCTGGTCCTGGAGGGCGCGCCAACGTCCGACAATATTTTCTACCGGCTCTGCCCGCCGGCATTGCTCATTCCGCTCGTTGTGCTCGCGACCATCGCCACGATCATCGCCAGCCAGTCGATCATTACCGGGGCATTCTCGATGACACGTCAGGCCATTCAGCTTGGCTGGCTGCCGCGACTGAAAATCACCCAGACCTCGGCCACGGGCTACGGGCAAATCTATGTGGGAGCCGTCAATTGGACGCTCATGATTGTCACCTGTGGTCTGACGCTTGCGTTCGGCAAATCGGCCAATCTCGCGGCGGCCTACGGCATTGCCGTTTCAGCCACCATGCTGGCCACTTCGGCGCTGCTCTTTATCGCCATGCGCGAAATCTGGGGATGGGGCGTTCTCCGGGCCGGCGGAATCGCCGGTGCGTTCATTATCGTTGATGTGACGTTTTTTGCCGCCAATTCCTCGAAGATTGCCTCCGGCGGATATGTGCCTCTCCTCCTGGCGGCATTTGCCTATGGCATCATGCTCATCTGGCACCGCGGAGCCAAAGCGGTTTCGGCGCGGCTTCAGGAGGCGGCCGTTCCCATTGGCGCATTCATGGCGGATATTGTGCAAAGACAAATTCCCCGAGTGCCGGGAACGGCGGTCTTTCTCACACGCACTAAAGAGGACGTTCCTCCCCTAATGGTGTGGCACCTCAACCACAGCCGGGCGCTTCACCAACGCCTGTTCGTGCTCACGGTTGACACGGAGTCTGTCCCGTGGGTCAACGATGCCGGGCGCCTTGCAATAACGGAAGTCGCCCCTCAGTTTTGGCGTGCGTCGGCCCGGTATGGATTTATGGAGCGGCCTGATATTCCGGCGCTAATCGGGCAGGCCCATGCCTGCGGCTGTGGCATCGATCTTTCTGACATCACCTATTATGTTGGTCACGAGACCATTCTCTCCCGCGACGACAGCAAAGGTTTGCCGAAATGGATGGCGGCGTGTTTTGTAATGATGCAACGCAACTCCACGCATTTGAGCGAATATTTCCGGCTGCCCTCGGATGCGGTGGTTGAAATCGGGCGGCAGATTTCCATTTAGTTCTATTTGGACGAATAACCCCGGATTACGACTGGGCTTTCCTGCTATCCTGTTCTTGATGAGTTGGGTGGCATCGGGTTTTTGTTTGGAGACGCCCGGTAGGGTTTCACCCCATAGCGCCCCCACTGTTGCTTCGACTATTTTCGCATGGATAAAGATTAGCGAGAAGAAGTGCATGAAGGAGCGCCATTCCGTCAGCACATTCCACCCGTCACTCAGGGTTGCAAAAGCCGCTATCTATCTAGGACACTGATTGAAAAGCCGTGACATCATCACCAACAGGTGGTGAACCAGCGGGGATCAACCTGTTCAACTTGCTTGAAAAATGAAAAGAGTCATCGATACCAGTGAAGTTTTGGGAACGGTGGACACGCCGGAGGGAGCCTGTGAAGTGTGCGCGTCCGCCGACGCAACCTACGACGACGGCGCAGGAAGTCTGGTCGTACGCTTGGAGTCGTTTCTTCGCACCACGAACCTGCGGGCCAGCGAAAAGCGCGTCCCGGCAAGCTGGCTGCCCAAGGCGGAAACCGTCACGGAATCGGTTGACCCCGGCGAAACGAGGGAAGCTGCCAGGAATATCTTTCATCGCTGGGTTCGGAAAGTGCGCCAAGCAGCGCCGTCGCTGCATAATCCGGACCTTTAATGTCAAGGAGATGCGAACTGCGATGCCGAATAGTCATGCCAATTACACGATACAATTACGAAAGCCAACGCTGCACGATAAGCGCGGAAAGTGTCGGCCCATAATTACAACTATGCACAAGAGCATCAGCCGCAAGCCGCCTGTTTGAAGAACGCCTGACAGAAATCCTCTGAATGATGAAAACCATGACCAACCCACCTAAAGCCGCCAAGCCTGAAGTTTCCATGAGCGTGCTGGATGCAATCTATCATCGCCGCTCCGTGCGCAACTTTATGCCTCGGCCAATCGAGCGGGCCGTCGTTCGCTCGCTGCTCGACGCCGCGGTTCACGCCCCCACCGCCATGCATGAGGAGCCATGGTCATTTGCCGTCATTCAGGATAGAAACCTGCTAAACCGCTTGTCGGAGAGCGTCAAAGAAAGGGTGCGCAGCCAGGCGCAGGGTTCCGATTCCCAGCACGCAAAGCATTCGCTGGAACTGGTGAACAAACCGGATTTCCATGTCTTTTACAACGCTGGCACGCTGATCGTCATCTACGGCAAATTCCAGGGGCCATTTGTCGTGGCGGATTGCTGGCTGGCAGCGGAAAACCTGATGCTTGCCGCCTGCGCAAAAGGGCTTGGCACCTGCGTTGTCGGCTTTGCGGTCTCGGCGCTGAACACGCCGGAGTGGAAGACTGAATTGAAGATCCCTGTTGAAATGGATGCCATCGCCCCGATCATTGTGGGCGTGCCTGTCGGCGAATCACCTCTCGTCCCTCGCAAGCAGGCGGAAATTGCAACCTGGAAATGACGCCGATGGAGATGCCGTCGCGGCAAAAGAATCCCGCTCGTTTATCCCAGGTTTACCGTCTGAAAATATTCCCATCTTCATCCAGGTTGAGCGGACTCGACGCATCACTGCCTCAATGGGTGTTGATTGACTCGATGAAAGAAGCCCACTGCCAGGCATGGAAACCGGGCGAGAACGTGTAAAGGTCCTCGTGGTCCAAAAACAATGTCGCGATCCGCACTTTTTGCCGGTCCTGTTCGTCCAGTTCAAATGGATGAGGTCCAATTGATTCCAAAGTCATACTCACCTTTCAAAATTGAAGACGCTGGACATGATGTATTCAGGACCTAATTGCCGGCCCGCAATGCCTCCCAGCGATGGCGTGGGCCGCGGTCAGCTTCATCGCTTGATTGTGATGCCGCGGGCGCGCAAGATGAACGCGCTTCGAAGAAGTTCAATTTTATCCTCAAACGATGGTCAACTGGACACTGCTCTCGATGATGCCTGCGCCGATGGCATAACGGGTAAGCCCGGCGGTATCGTGGATGTCGAGCTTCTCCATGAGATACTCGCGATGCTTCTCGACGGTCTTGATGCCGATGCCCAGTTCCGCGGCGGTTTCCTTGTTGGCGTTGCCTTCGGCCACCAACTGGAGCACTTCCATCTCGCGCGATGTCAACTGGGCTGATTTCCTCAGGAGCACTCCCGCGCGATCATGCGATGTCGGGTAGAGCTGATCAAGACGCTTGGAGATGGAGGGACTGAAAAATGTATTGCCCTTCTGAACTTCCCGAATCGCACGGCAGACATCTTGGGAAGAGGTCTGTTTAAGCAGAAATCCCACCGCGCCAGAATCGGTCGCAGTTTTAACATAGGCATCGTCATTATGCGCGGAGAGAATGAGCACCTTGGTTGCCGGGAAATCCTTGTGGACCTGGCGTGCGGCTTCCAGACCATTAAGCTGAGGCATTGCGATGTCCATCAACACCACGTCAGGGTGGAGTTTTTTGACCAAGGCAACCGCCTGCCGGCCGTCTTGCGCTTCGCCGACCACTTCCAGGTCTTCTTCCAGCTCGAGCATCTTGCGAAAGCCCTCGCGCACGATCGTATGATCGTCCGCCAGCAAAACAGTTGTTCTTTTCATAGCTTTTCAAGAATACTTTTAGAGGCATTCATCCATGATGCCTCCACCCACGCGGCATTGCTGGATGGAATTTGTGTAGAAATAGGCGATGCCTTCGCCCCAGCAGCCTCAACGGCATGACATGCACCGGCCATCTTCGATCGCTCCTTCATAGCCAGCAGACCGCACACCATTTATTGGAGCAGCACAGTCGCTCCATGTCTCCAATTCTTTGGACTACCTCCGGTCGTCGTTTCTTTCTTCCCTCCTCTCCGGCGCTCTCCCGCGCACGTTCGGTCCGACGTTGCGAACAGCCGTCCTGCGCCAATCTGGATGACCCCCTTCCCACCCGTGAAAGCGGCCGAGACGGACGGGGTCGCAGACCAGCCAAACCCCTTCGGGTCCCAGGTACATATACTGGTCGCCCACCACGCCGACGTATTCAACGCCATCCCAAACATAAGAGTCCGGCATGCCGACCGTCACCACTGCCTGGGGCGGGGGCACATAGACCCTTGCGGGCTCGAATGATACCGTGCAGCCGGCTGCCAGCGCGGCCGTCAACCCGAACAAACATGCGATTCTACGGTTCTTCTTTTTCATATTTCTTCTATTTTCTTGGGCACTGAGCGTGCCATTTGTTCTGGGGTTAAGATGGCCGAGAGGCGCTGCGGACGCTATGGGGTGTTCCCCCCAGCGATGAGTCGGAGATCGAGGATCAGGAACTAATTGACTCAGGACTTAGCTCTCTTTTCAATACTGAGTTGTTTGCCTTGCAAATGTCCGGATCCTCGTGCCTCTTGCCGTTGACCTCCATGATCGCGGCTCCGTTATGAGCGTGTGATTCCTGTTTGGTCGGCCGTCGGCACCAATCGACGGCATCGTATTTTGCGTACCAATTCGGACCCCAGTTGTTCCTGGGGCGGTCGCCTTTTCCGTTTTGCACTGAGTTCATGGCACGCCCTCGTTGTGGTATCAAAATGCGAGGAACTGGTGTGATGTTGAGGATGCCATTGAACAGTCTCAGGGCATGGTTCCTGAAAAGTGATTACCCGTCGGCCCCAAGGCTCGCCTACTCAGTACCCAAAGGAAGCTGGGCTTTTCCGTGCAGTCCTTCGAGTTTTCCGGGGGTTGATTTTAGCCTTCTCATCTTTGCGGCAGACAGTTCATTTTTCCCAGCGGCTTGTCCTAAAGAACCGCCAATTCCCTGAGAAAAATCGGACGTCTCAGTCAGAACAAGGTGATCTTCAAGGCCTTCCAAATGTGTGATTTCGTTTTCTTTCATAGCACGACAGTAAGACGGAATGCTGGCGGACACTATGGGGTTTTCACCCCATCCCGGACCGATCCGGCCCGCGAACCTGACGTCGCCATGAGAGAACCGGTGAACCGGCGGATGCTTGCCGCTCCCTCGTGGCAAGCTGGTGTCCTAAACTTGCGTGGCCAGTGCGTTTTGTCCAGAAACCATGAAATGTTTGATTACGGCCCCGCATGTGAAATACTCGCGCGGATGAAAGTGTTCATTGTTTTCGCCCACGCCGAGCCGCGTAGTTTCAACGGCGCGATGTTCCGCACGGCGCGGGATACCCTACATGCCGCCGGCCATGCCGTGGCGGTTTCGGATCTTTACGCCATGAAGTTTGACCCGGTATCGGACCGGCGCAATTTCACCACGGTGAAGAATCCCGAGTTTTTCAAGCAACAGATCGAGGAGATGCATGCCACGGAGGCGGGCGGCTTTGCCCCGGATGTCGAGGCGGAACTGCGCAAGATGGAAGCGTGCGACCTGATGATCTGGCAATTTCCACTCTGGTGGTTCGGCCTGCCGGGAATTCTCAAAGGCTGGGCGGACCGCGTCTTTGCCATGGGCCGAACCTACGGCGGCGAGCGGTTCTATGAGAACGGCGTGTTCAAAGGGAAGCGCGCCCTGTTGTCGCTGACGACGGGTGGACCGGAAGCGGTCTATCAGAAGGGCGGATGGAACGGGGACATCCACGCCATTCTGCGCCCGATCCAGCGCGGGATTCTGCGCTTTACCGGCTGGGACGTCCTGCAACCCAATATTGTCTGCGCGCCAGTCCGAGTCTCCGATGAACAACGGCAGGCCAGCCTTAATGCTTGGGCAGAGCGCTTGCGCGGAATCGAGAAGGAGCGTCCAGTCGAGGTTGGAGAATACTGAACTCTTCGCCGATTGCGAGTCGCGCCTGGCGACCATTGAATTCGAGATTATTCATCAAGCCCTTGCGACGATGCACCTCTTGGAACAGCGCGGCGGCGGCTTCGCCCGAATGCGCGACCGGATGCCCAACCACGGATTGGACACTCCTCTCTGCGCCCAACAGGACGGCTATTTTGTCATCACCTTCCATAGCCCGAAGGGCGATGACGAGCGACTAAAACTGCCCGAAGGCGCATCCGGCATTATCACTTCTGCGGTTGAGGCGCAATTGAGCGACCGACAGCGCAAGATAGTGTCCATGTTGCTCCGTGGAGATTCACAGGCCATTATATGTCCCCACCATGGGTGCTGCGCCTTATGCTCGGCACACTCCTGGTGGTGATGGTGGCCTTTCTCTTCGTGCGCGAGCCTGCAATCGATGCGATGCCCCACCGCAAGCTGGGCAAGCTAACTTTTTGGGGCAACTTTTGGGAGGCCATCACCGCTCACTCTCACCGACCTGCCTATCCGGCGGAGATCGCCGTTTCATCGGAAAAAGAACGGGCATCCGTGTAGCACGCTTCCACGCCGGGAGAGTTTTCCGCTCTCAGCGAATGTGTTGAGCGAGGACGCGATAGTCATGGCCATGAGCCGGGATCCATCCGCTCCCCAACCATTTCAGTGTGTTGTGGCGCGGACCAACTGGAGGTCTCGGCGATTGCCAGGGCTACCCATTGGCGTATTTGGCAAGTGGATTGGCGCGTTCTGCTAGTGACAAATTCCAGTCCGGAGTTACCTTGAGACTATGACTAAGACCAAAGTCCAATCATGAATGATCGGTTCCGGATTTCCAGTCTCCTGGCAGAACGGCTCGCAGAGCATAAGGTGGCGCTGCCGACCCTGCTGCGACGGGCGGGATTGCCGGCGGGATTTTTCCAGCAGGAGAAGATCTACGCCACCACCGCTGAACTCTTCGCGCTCTGGCGCGCCATTGCGGAGACCAGCGCGGATGTCGCGATTGGCCTCAAGTTTGGCGCCGAACCGCGATTGGAGCGCTACCACCCTACGGCAATGGCCGCCGTTTGCAGCCGGTCTTTCCGTGATGCCTTGCAACGTCTGGCCCGCTACAAGCAGCTCACCTGCCCCGAAGAAATCCGCGTTCACACCATCCGGGACGAAGCTTCGGTGGAATTCTTCTACCTCGAAGCGAAAGAAGTCCAACCCGACGTGATGGTAGATCTGTGCCTGTCATGGATTGCGTCCATCGCTCGCCGGGGCACCGATGGACAAGTCACGCCTCTGCGACTGGAACTCACCCGTCCCGCCCAGAACCGCGAGTTGCTGGAAACCCATTATGGCTGCCGGGTGCGGTTCAAAGCCGGGCGCAACGCGCTTGTTTTTCGCAGCAGCGACCTCGATCGGCCATTCGCAACCCACAATGAAGATTTGCTGGCGGCGATTGGGGCCCAACTGGATACAGAGCTTGCGGCGCGGAATACCAGGCCCGAGGTCGGGGAACAGGTGAAGCACACGCTCAAGCGATGTCTCGCGGGGAAACGCCCAACGCTTCCGCACGTCGCGCGAGAACTGCGCACGAGTGCGCGCACATTGCAGCGTCGGCTTACGGATGCCGGCATTACCTTCCAACAAATCGTCGAAGACACCCGGCGCGACCTGGCGCATCACTATCTCAAACAGAGCACGGTTGAATTGAACGAGACCGCCTACTTGCTGGGCTACGAGGATGCCAACTCCTTCTTTCGCGCCTTCCACCTCTGGGAAGGCACGTCACCGGGGGAATGGCGCACACGGCATCGCACGGCCGAAGTCGGAGCGTTGGGAAATTGAATTTTAATACAAACTCAAAAATAGGAGTCCAGATTATGAACAACAACATCGAAGGAAAAGTCGTCGTGATCACGGGAGCAAGCAGCGGATTGGGCGAGGCAACCGCCCGGCTTCTCTCCGCGCAGGGCGCAACCGTTGTGCTCGGCGCACGCCGCATCGAGCGTCTCCAGAAATTGGCAGATGAATTGACCGGCAGCGGCGGCAAGGCGCTCGCCGTAGAAACAGATGTAACCCATTGTGACCAAGTGAAAAGATTGGTTGATGCAGCCGTGCAGAAGTTCGGGCGTGTTGACGTGATGCTCAACAATGCGGGTCTGATGCAACAGTCGCCCCTTGAGCGCCTCAAGGTGGACGAGTGGGACAACATGATCGACATCAACATTAAGGGCGTGCTCTACGGCATTGCGGCGGCTTTGCCACACATGAAGCAGCAAAAAGCGGGGCATATCATCAATGTCTCCTCGGTGGCCGGTCACAAGGTCACGCCTCTCGGAGCGGTCTATTGCGCGACCAAGCACGCAGTGCGAGCTTTATCCGAAGGGCTGCGCACGGAAGTGAAGCCCTACAACATCCGCACCACGGTCATCTCACCGGGCGCGGTCGCCACCGAGCTGCCGAGCCACATCACGGACCGGGATTCCGCCACAGGCATCCAGAAGTTTTATGAGGGCTTCGCGATCCCCGCCGACTCGTTTGCGCGGGCGGTTGTCTTCGCCATGAGCCAGCCGGCGGACGTGGACATAAACGAAATCCTGTTTCGGCCCACACGCCAAGAGCTGTAAACGAAAATAGCGCGACTCAATCAAAAAAACAGCAAAGTGAAAGGCATCCATTATGCAAAAACGCAAACTAGGAAAAAGCAATCTGGACGTGTCGGCTGACCCCGCAACGCCCGGCCGGCGGAGATCGCTTGCCGCTGGGCCGGGAATGACCGCAGCGTCGTTGTTGGCTCCTTCGCTCTTGGGAGCAGAACCGGGCCAATCCTCGGACATTGGTTCGCGCTCCGCGCGCCTGCAGCAGGGCAAGCCCGGCTCCCCCGTGTTTTTCACGAAGGACACCAACGCGAACGGATTGCTGGAAATCTATTCAAAAATCAACGAGAACATAACAGGCAAAGTCGCTATCAAGCTGCACACCGGCGAGCCGCACGGCCCCAACATTTTGCCGCGCGACATGGTGAAAGCCCTGCAGCAGCGGATTTCAAACAGCAACCTGGTGGAAACCAATACTTTCTATAAGGGCAAGAGATATACTACGGCTGATCATCGCGAACCATCAATATCAACGGTTGGGACTTCTGCCCGGTGGACATTATGGACGAGGGCGGTGCGGTGATGATTCCCGTTCAAGGCGGGAAGCATTTCACGGAAATGTCGGTTGGCAAACACATGCTGGATTACGACTCGATGGTGGTGCTGACCCATTTCAAAGGGCACCCCATGGGCGGCTTCGGCGGCTCGATGAAGAATATCGCCATCGGTTGCGCGGACGGCCGCATCGGCAAGAAGAGGGTCCACGCCGCCCCGGACAATGAGGATTATGAGAGCTGGCTTAAAGGCGAACCTTTTCAGGAAAACATGGTGGAGTCGGCAAAAGCCACCATGGATCGTTTCGGCAAGCGGATTGTCTATATCAATGTGCTGCGCAATATGTCCGTGGACTGCGACTGCGTCGGCATCGAGGCCGCTCCGGTTAAGGCGCGCAACCTGGGCATCCTGGCTTCCAGTGACATCCTGGCGGTAGAACAAGCTTCGATTGACATGGTGTATAAGCTCCCCGAAGCGGAACTTCACGACCTTAAAGAACGCATTGAATCCCGGAAGGGCCTGCGCCAGTTGTCATACATGAAAGAGATGAAAATGGGCAATGATCAGTATGAACTGATCACGCTATGAAACGAATGACAGTTGGCCTGCTGCACTGATGGGGAGCAGCCAAAAACAACCGACTCAACAAAATTAAAATATTTTATGGAAATCAAAAGAAGTGGATCACAACCATCCAGCAAAGGCCCGGCCGGATATTTCACCGGCACGGTACGCGTTGACTCACCTTTCAAGGGGAGCGATTCCGCGCGTGTCAGCGGAGCGATCGTCACTTTTGAACCCGGCGCGCGAACCGCGTGGCACACGCATCCGCTATCTCCCATCCCCGGGCGGCGATCGCGGCTGGATATCCGTGGGGGTTCAATAGGAATACTCCATGGCCGCCACTTCATCAATCCAGTACCCTTTGCGATCATAATGGCGATGCAGTGCGATCTCGTATTCCCGGGTCAGCAGAGACTCCTCCGTGGATGCCGGCGATTCCTCGATGGTTGCGCGGGAAAGATTGACGAAGACTTTTCTCTCTTCCCAACTAACGCTCTCGATCCATTGCGGTGAAGCCAAAACCATCTTGGAAAAAATACAAGCGACGTTCAACCACCCAAGCCCTGACGCGTGTCCTTCACCGACGCTGATCTCATCGCTCGCGTCCTGTCGCATGGAGACCAGAATGCCTTTGGCGAACTGGTGCGGCGCTATCAATCGGTCGTGCGCGCCTTTCTGGCGCGAATGACCCGTGGTGATGTCCGTCTGGCCGATGACTTGGCGCAGGAGACCTTTTTGAAGGCGTGGCAGAAACGTCCCACGTATCGCAGCGGCCCGCGTTTCTCGACGTGGCCTTTGCCAGAACAATTGTAGCCGACTGACGAAGCTTGTTCAAACCGGGGGCCAGGAATGAGACACAGCGTATGAGCCGGCCGTGCTCTCTCAACCGCATACGAAGCAACAGCATCCGCGAAGTTACACCATTAGGAGTGGTGACGGTTTTGTCAGGGCCGCCGCCAGGGGAGGTCGTCCCAATGAACATGCCGCGAACTCGGAGGTGTTGGTTCAACGGATCGCGGCGTCGGGCTGGTCCCCACGGACGTGCAATTGGGCGAAGTAAAAACAGCCGGACGCCACAAGAATTGACGCCACCGCTATCGTTCCAGCCCTTGTGCGCGGCTGCTGCCAGTCTTCCAGCAAATCGTTCGTGAGCAGGCCGATTTTGCCGACATTGACTTCAATGGACCGGGCCTGTTTCTTGGAAATTGCGTCAATGGCCACACCATCGGACAAATCCTCCGGCGGAGCGCCTGTCCAATAAACCAAGCCCGCGCCGCCAAGGCCAAGAAGAAGGACAAGGACGCCAATGATCCTGAGCAAAGTCCCAACATTTGGTGATGAATCTGGACCAGGCGTCATGTTGTTCATATCCATTTTTTCTTCAATTCGGGCGGCCGCTGTGCCCGCGCCGTCTCAATGCGGCGACGATGAGGCGCTGCGAACAGTCATTTTCTTTCAGTCGGCTCTCCTCGATGAAATCAATGCATTGACATCAAAAATTTGAAAAAAGTGGTTGGAAACTTGATGAAAACCTTCCACACGGCAGGTCATGAAAAACCCAAACTTCCAACCACATCAAAATTCACTGTTGTCTGCCATTCTTGCAGCCATATTCCGAACCACCTTGCGTCCAAGCTGGCCGGGCGACTGGAGTGGACGAGCAGGCACGCAACCTATCATGACTGCAGTCACAACGCCCAGTTTTTCGATCGCCACGGCACGACACCGAACAATCACCCTTTGCGATGGATTTCGGGGTTTTCGCGACCCACACCTCATCCATCTGTCGCTGCCTTGCATTCGTCGCCGATTCGCCGGATCAAATGCATGGTTCCATTTGCTTTATCCCAGATCTGACTTTCCGTTTGACTAAAACTCAATAGGATGCCTCCATTCGGTGCAGCATCGGCGTTACCGAGTGCCGAAGCTCTGAACTGGCAGTCCTGGTTCGGCCGCGTCGAACGCTGCCTGATTAGTGTAAATTCGACCCCGCCCTGCGAAACGGCCGGAGCCGCAGTCGTGAAACCCTTGAGCGCAATCACGACCGCCGCCACCGGGAGTCGGGAACGAAATGGAACCGCATTCACATAATGCACGCAATCACATCGGCTTATGATTGTCAAGTGTGGTTCGACGGTTTGTGGTCAGGGGCAGGCTCACGTCCATTATTTCGTATCCGTCTGAGCGGATGCGGTTAGGTGGCCGAGCAGCGAGAGCACGGTTAGTGAATTTGATTTCTCGGAAAAGCAAAGCCCGGATTTAAAGCATTTACTGCGACCTTATCTCCTTTTCAACGTCAGCGTTCCGAAGCAACAGAACCAGCGTCATTCAAGGGAGAGCTTCCCATCATCGACACGGGTATAACCAGAGGGTTTGAACCGCAAGTTCCCTTTCGAGTCCATCACAACGAAAAATGGCAGGTTGCTTGGCAACTGGCCAAGCGAGAGTGATGCGCGGCAACGCTGCGGCGGCGTGATGTTCCGCCGATCATGGCCCAACCAAGATTCGGTAGGAGCGTTGCTTGTTGGTGGCCTGGGGGTCAACCACGAGGAAGGAATTGGTGGCCGCGTTGTTGGTGACGTAAAGAAGGGTCCAACTGCTTGACTGTAAATTGATGGAAACTTGGACCGAGTAATTCAGGCCGGCCAAGCCGGTGAGGCGCATTTGAAACCGGTTGGTCTGCCAGAAAGGGGCGGAGAGGAGCGGCGGCGGATTGACAATCGTCAGCGACACCCACTGCTGCAACGCGCGATCCATGCCCGCTTCCGGCGTCCCGGCGGCATCGAGCGGACGGAAGATCGCGGACGGCAGATGGTGCGGGCGAATCGTTTTGTCCGAACAGACTGTGGCGGCGTGTTCCAGGGCATTGCGAAGCTCGCGCACGTTTCCCGGCCAGTTGTAGTCCGACAGCGTGCGGGCGGCATCTGAACCCAGTGAAAGTTCGCGGCCCGGAGAAAGCCTGGCCAGCAGGAAGGCGCTCAATGTCGGAATGTCTTTCTTGCGCTCGGCCAGCGGCGGCAATTCGATCTCAAGGACGTTGAGGCGATAGTACAAGGTCTTCACGAAAGCGGCCCGCCTTGACTTCCGCGCGCAGTTGGCGGTGTGTGGCGGTGATGAGCCGGAGGTCCACATGAAGGTCCACATGCCCGCCCAGGCGGGTGAATGTTCTTTCCTCGACGAAGCGGAGGAGCTTGGCTTGGACAGCGGATGGAATGTCGCCGATTTCGTCCAGGAAGAGCGTGCCCCCCGCAGCGCGTTCAAGGTGCCCGGGTCGCATCGCGGCCGCACCGGTGAAGGCGTTCTTCTCGTGACCGAAAAGTTCACTTTCCAGCAGTTGCTCGGGAAGCGCGCCGCACACCAGCGTGACGAACGGTTCCTTGCGCCGCGCACTGTTGTCGTGGATCACCCGTGCGACGAGTGTCTTGCCTGTTCCGGTGGGGCCGGTGATGAGTGCAGGAGCATCCGTGGCGGTGGCGTGCGCAATGGAGGCAAAAACCCGTTGTATGGGTTCGATACCGGGATGGTCTGTTATGCCCGCGGTTGGGATCAGTTGCGCACGGAGGATTGCGGCGTATTATGGGAGCACCTCGTGCTGGACACCCTGATTGCTGCCGGGTTGCCAAAGATTCATTTTTGGCGCGACAAACAGCAGCGTGAGGTGGACTTCATTGTGCCGCGCAAGCGCGACACGGTAGACGCCATTGAATGCAAATGGAAACCACCGGCATTTGAAACTCGTGGGCTGGCGGCGTTTCGTGAGTGGGAAGAACTGGTCGCCAACAAGATCGTGGACATCGACAAGATTCCCAAGGTGGCGTAGACAACCGAGGAATCGAATTTTTGCATGGGGTGCATGGGCGATTTCTTGCATTTTTCTTTGCAAGACTCATAAACCTTGCTAAACTGACAATCGTCAGAAAAGAAGAAATGGTTATCAATGTCACTTGAGTTAATGCTCCGAATAAGAGCGGCTTAGTGTAGCACGTCTCCGACTTCTGGGATATTTGCAATGTTTTTTTTGATGAGGGTCAAGCGAGGGCGCGGATTAAGCGTCGTGGCTTGAAGTTTCCCTCATTCAGCGCGAAATATGGAAATGCACGGACAACTGTTGAGGGGCTTCGCCGCCTATTCATTTCGCAAGTGGATTGAACATGCCGCACGCCTCGGCATGCTGTTTTTGACAGGCTGCTTTTCTCCGCCCCCGTTTTCTCCGCGTGAGACCCAAGACCAAAACAGTAGTTTCGACACTTCGGACAACGAAACCCTAGGTTTTTCGTAAAGAGCGCGCATCCGCCCAATCCGGCCCTGAGAAATCGGAACCCAAAAAACTAAACCAAATATGAACCCATTTTTTAAGGTTTTACTCTCCCTCGAAGCCTGCGCTTGTTTGATCTTCCCCCGAGCCGCCGATGCCGATGGCACCAATCGCATTGGGGTTCTCACAGTCAGTTACGTCATGACCAGTGACGGCTCCGGTGAATGGTACTGGTATAGTCCGGGCATTTACGGATTTTCTGGCGATGATTCGATTCAGCTTTCCATTGGTGGCAAGGTCCAATACGCGGTGATGCAGTCGGACACCAATCTGTTCATCGGCGAAGTCATCAGCGCAACCCAACAACAAAGCGCGGCGGGAAGTGACAACACGCAAAGCTGGGATCCACCTCCCACAACAGATGGCACAGATACGTTTACCAGCGATCCCAGTTTCATCCAAACAAACGTATGCGTCACCTTGACCAACACCACGGCCGGCACCAACCTCTTTCTGGGCGTGTGCGAGAAGGTCTCTTTTGGCGCCAGCCAGGGCGGCGTGTTCTACACATGGGACAAAGCCTGGCAACCTGACGACGTGGCCTGGCCTCCCTTCTACGACGTCGGAACCATGTGCGCCATCCAAGGTATGGATAATGTCCGGCTTTTCCAGTTTACGCTGACCAACAGCGCGCTGCCGTGGACGCAAACTCTCACCACCAACTCAGCGGTCAGCACGGACTATTCAGACGGGGACGGATCGGCCACCGGCAGCTCCTCGGCCGCACGAACTGTCGTGCTGCAATTTGCCCCCGACCGGTTGACGTTCGAATACGACGCCACCCCAACCAACGGCACAGCGCCGCTAACCGTCACCTTCACCGCGCCCAAAACCAACAGCTCGGGGAGCCGCTTCCTGAGCGCGCGGTGGGATTTCGGCGATGGGGGAACCGACACCAGCCACTTTAAAATTGCGCATTGCTATACCAACGCGGGCGACTTCGCGGTCAGCGTGGTCTTCACCAATGAAGAAGGGCAAGCCTACACCGGCATCGGCCCGCAATTGGTCCACGTGGTGCCGCTGACTTTCACCGCCAGTCCGACCAATGGCCCGACTCCGCTGACGGTCCAGTTTTCCTGTCCGACTGCGGAACATGGTGCCAGCGACGTTATGGAATGGCAGTGGGACTTTGGTGACGGCACGGGCAGCGAAGCCCAGAACCCAACCCACACTTACTCTGAAGTCAACAATTACGAGGTGAGCCTGACGGTGGCGAACGAGGATGACATTTCAACCGAGGGCAGCGGGCCGGCCACCATCGCGGTGGAGGCGCCCACGGTTCAATTTGCCGCCAGTCCCACCATCGGCGCGGAACCGCTTCCGGTCCTCTTCACCTGCCCCGGCGTTGACAACACCGGCAGCAGCTTAACAGCCTGGAGCTGGAACTTTGGCGACAGCGACACCAGCACGGCCCAAAATCCCGCACACATTTACCTGAGCGGCGGGCAATTCACCCCGACACTGAGCGCCGTCAATTCCCGGGGCGACACGGTCGAGGGCAGCGGCCCCACGCTGATCGTCGCCTCCCGGTCAGGCCTGGTCATCAATGGCGATTTTGAAACCGGAAATCTATTCGCGTGGACCGACGATCCGATGAGTTTTGACTACGTCAGCGGCGATTCCCGGTACGCCCACGCGGGAAACTACGGCCTGGAATTGGCGCAGGATATGGGGACATCCAGTTACCTCTCCCAGTCACTGGCGACAAAGCCCGGAACCACCTACTTGCTTTCATTTTGGTTGGACAGCATTTCGGGAATCGCGGATTTTTCCGCCTCCTGGGGTGACACACCCATCTGGAGCGCGACCAACATCCCCGCCGTGGGTTGGACCAATGTCCAGGTGATCACTACCGCGACCACCACCAACACGCTCCTTAAGTTCACCTTCGGTGGCATGGATCCTCTGGGCTTGGACGATGTAGACGTGGAAAATGTGTTCGTCCAATTCACGGCAACGCCGGCCGGCGGCGCCGCGCCGCTTCCTGTCAATTTCGCTTGCCCATCGGTTGATGACAACGGCCATGCCCTAACCGGCTGGAATTGGCATTTTGGCGACGGTTCGACTAGCGCATCCCAGAATCCATCCCACCTTTACACTCTCGGCGGCACTTTCACGGTCGGCTTGATCGCCACCAATAGTCAAGGCGGCACGGTCATTGGCTTTGGCCCGGCCATCACCGTTTCCGTGCCAGATATTCAATTCACAGCCAGTCCCACAACGGGAGGAGTTCCCTTGAGCGTGCAATTCAATTGCCCGAATAAAGACAGCGCCAGCAACGCGCTAACGTCTTGGTTCTGGAGTTTTGGCGATGGTTCGACCAGTCTTTCCCAAAACCCGGTCCACATCTATGGGAGTCCCGGCTCCTTCACCCCAACCCTCCTGGCCACTAACAGCCAGGCGGTGCAAGTTTCCGCGACCGGGCCAACCGTCACGGCGGCTGCTTGCGTCGGCCTGGTCGTCAACGGCGGATTTGAAACCGGCAATTTTACCGGCTGGAGCACCGGCGGCAATTTCACCTGGTGTGATGTTGACGGTGCCTCCGATGTTGCCCGCTCGGGAAATTTCGGTGCCTATTTGGGTGCAATGGGACATCTGGGCTACCTTTACCAGACCCTCGTTACGACACCTGGCGCCGCCTATCGCATCTCCTTCTGGTTGGATAATCCCACCTTTGACCCACCCAACGAGTTTGTCGTCTCGTGGAATGGAACAACTTTGCTGGACTGGTCGAATGCCCCTGCATTTGCTTGGACGAATATCCAATTCAACGTTACCGCCCCTGGCTCCAGTGCCCTTTTGCAGTTCGGATTCAAGAACTATGGGGATTTTGGACTCGACCAGATCGCCGTCTTGCCAGGCGTTATGAGCCCGCCAAGCTTGGGTCGCGTTTGTTGGTCGGGACGAAACCTAGTCATGAATACTGTGGCCGGACTCGGTGGAGCCACCTACCATCTTCTCACCAGCACCAATCTGGCGCTGCCCAATAGCCAATGGACTCCCGTCGCCACGTACTCTCCAGATGCCAACGGCGCTTTTACGATCGTTGTCACCAACGCTTTCGATCCGCTTATCGCCGGGCGCTTCTACATCCTCAAAACGCCCTAGGGCATGACGGCGCGGTAGAAGCGTCGCGCGTGGCCAACACCCAAAGCGTCGTTTGCGTCAATGATGCCATCCGGCCCGGCAATCACTGTGGCGATGGTGGTCCAGGCACCCGTGCCCAAATCGTCGCTGGCTTGGATTCTCCAAGTTTGTCCCGAAGAGGCATGGAAGCGGATCATCGAAGAGAGGGAGGGATTGCCGAGGAGTATTATTTGATTGGGTTGCGGACATTGGCCAGATGCCAGGTTCAGCACCTGGACTTGATTGGTAGCCAGACCGCCGTGGTAATCGGTGATGATGCAGGAAAAGCTGTCATTGGCAGGGAGAGTGGAGCCGTTAGCCTGGTAGATGAGGTTGCCGGCATTGCGGCGAAGCGTGGCCGCTCCTGAAACCGGCTGGGTGGTGGTGAGCAGGAACAAGGGGTCGCCATCGGCATCGGTCGCCTTGGCAAGAACAGAGCTGATGGGAAAGACCAGCGTACTGGAGGCGTTGGTGAGGGAGAGAACGCCCGTTGAGACAGGCGCATGGTTGCCCGCCAGAGGCAGGCGGGTTGCCAGGAAGGCGTGTTGCTGTTCGTTGGCCGTGGGACCGTCGCCGGCGATGGAGCCTGCTTCGTTAATGCCGCAGCCTATGACCTGATTAAGACCAACAAAGCTGGCCATGCCTCCAGGGAGAAGGTCGTCCAGATCAAAAGACGAATGGTCGGAGTAATCGGGCCGACCATCTGCGAAGTGGGCGGGCATTCCGGCGTTGGTGCTGCAGAACAGGGCAAAACCGAAGTACGGATAGGCTTCGAACTCGATCGAGCGAATCACATCGCCGTGGTTGTTGAAGCCAACGGGGATGGAGTTCCAGCCTTCCGCGAGAAAGGAAAGGTTCGTGCCGGAAATCAGGTAGGCGGCCATGACGCCGCCGTAGTCCGACCGAAGGCAGGACCCCAGGACATCGCCATAATCATTGATGTAGCTGGCGGAACTGGAGTCCACCATAAGATCGGCGGGAAGATTCGTCAGGGGATAGTCGGCCTGCAGGTTTTCCCGGTAGGAACCGTTGTAAATCCAGGCTATTGACGAGAAATCACTGGTTCCGGGCAATGTATATCTGCTGTCGCCGGCGATGAGACCGAGGCTGTTAATACTAAAACCGTAGGCGTCGGATGGAGCGTTGGTCCAAACAGGAATCGCACCTCCCAACGGCGTCAGCACGCCCTGCCGCCAGAGATATGCGCGCCGGTTGCCGGCCTCGTAGAAACCGCCGTCGGTGGTGGAGAAGGCAATGTCGCCCGCATTGTTGATGGCTTGGGCAAAAGCAAAGGGCCAGCCCGCGCGGCCGAGATCGTTCACCGTGTAGCCGCTCCCGGTCTTGCGCCAGAGAATGGCGTCGTAATTTGTCGTGCCGGGGACGCGCGCGGTTACGACGATGTCGCCCTGGTCGTTGATACCGTAAGCTTTGCTGTCACCGCCACCCAAGGGATCGCCCAGGTCGGTCATGACGCCGGCGGACCAAACCCAGGCGCGTCCAACATTGGTGTTGTTGGTAACGCAATAGCCAACGACATCATTGAAGTTGTTCAGCCCGCAGGTGTAAGTAGAGTATTCTCCCGGCCAGAGAGCGCCGAGGTCGGTCACCTGGTAAAAGAGAGGGGCGACGACGACCTTGGTTGAGTTGGAAACGGTCGCATAAGGGTTTGAGACCAGGAGAGTATAGGTGCCGGCATTGGCATAGGAGGCGGTGAGGGGGCCATAGCCGTTGGTGGTTCCTCCAGGAATGGGGTTGCCATTGAGATACCATTGGAAGCCGCTCAAGGGAGTGCCGCCAGTCACGGAAGAGGTGATCGTAAAGGTCTGGCCGGGGAATTCCCATTGTTGAGGCGAAATGGAAACAGTGGGCAAGGAGGGGACGGAGGAGGTGAAGGTCACATCCCCCATCCAACCGGCATCCGCTCCTGCGCTCCCGCTGGCGTCCTTCTGGTACGTCCATCGCAGGGTAAAACTTCCAGCAGGAACATCCACCGACCGCTGTATCCAAGTCCCTCCGAAATTAGCGATCCCCTGCCCCCAAAAACTCAGGACGTCCTCATTGTCGGAATCCACCGTCCACCAAAAGGTGAGAGTGCCGGGGCCTGTGACGGTGGTTTGAAGCTACGAAGATTGATTGTCGCCGATGTGCCCGCTCTGCAAAGCCGATACTCCATCATGGGTGTTGGTGTATTCCACAAACCACGGGGCGTCGCCCCCGGTGGTGAAGACCAGGTTTGGGTCTCCAGCAGCCTGCGCCAGCGTCATTGGGAGCAAAATGCCCAGCGCGCCGACGGACGTTTGCGCGGTGTCGTTGCCGGTGGTTTGGCTCGCAGCCCGGTCATGATCCAGTTCCACATAGACGGTGTAGCTTCCGGCGGCCACGGAGGCGGGAATGGGAAAGCTGACTTGTTCTTTGAGCGACGCTCTCGCGGCGATGATCGGCGTGGTGTGGATGGCGTCCACCACCGAGGTGCTGGAGGAGCCGGGCATGATTTGGATGCGGGTGTGAGAGGCGGGACAAGAGGCGCCTCCCTGGTTCGTAACCGAGTAGCTGACCGTCAGGGTCGTTCCGGCATAAACTGGATTTTGGCTTGCGGACACCGCGCTGTTGACCGTCAAATCCGGCGCGCTGGAGGAGTTTGTCACTGTCAACCGCGCGCTGCGGCTGTAGAGGAAGATGCCTCTGAAGCTGTCGGTGACTCTCAAACGGTAGCTCCCAAAGAATGGGCAATTCGGCTGGCGGATGAGTCACGGAAGTATCCCGACGCGCTGGCACACTGAAGGCTCTGGTCAAATTGCCTCTGGACGAGCTGCCCATGCGGCGGCCGTATTTCGAGTTTGAAGAACAGGCAGCCAAACGACACCCTGGCCACAAGCCGGACCAGATTTGCGCCAGACGACGCCTGACGGACGACTTGTGGGCTGAGTTCCACTCGCTCCAGCTTCTGCTGCGAAAGGCCAGCCGCCAAAACCAAGGCACTTCATGGCCCCCAATGCACGGTAATGGCTTCTCCGTAATGGAAGCCGGTCGCGTCTTCATAACCTAACGGGGCAAGTTCTTCAGCCAAGCGAATCAAGGTCTGGTGGAGAGACGCCTGGAAAAACGCAATATAGGAACCCCCACCCGGCGTTTTGACCATTGACTATTGCCGGTCACGTATGCCACCTCCTCGGCGTTTTCGATGGGTATGCACATAGCGTAAATTGCTATTAATAAGACAGTACATGGTTGGCTGAAGAACCTCTATAAGGTGTTTTCCCCATGTCAGACAGTATCGAATCTACTTGCCAACTTCCAGCAACCCGTCGCCGCAACTTCCACCGCGCCACTCACCCAGCAGACTTCCAAGGCCTGGTTCTGAACAATTGGCAGGGCTGGTTGGATTCCATACACAGCCAACCAACGTCACCAAGTCGGGGTGTCCTTGAGCTTCGACCCTCAGCACGGCCCGACCATTCTCTTCATTGTGAAAGGTGAGGATGATAGGCAGATCGGGCGTCTCAGTTCCGCCCTCTCTTTTTGTTGGAGCGCCTTGCGTCAGAGTGTTTTGGTTTACCGAGCAGCCGCTTGAGAACGCTCGTGTTCACGCGCAGCGCCATGTCGGCTCAATCCCTGCGTCCAAGGCTTCGAGGTTGGCGGGAATTGCGCCGCCGCCGCTGCCATCATGGCGCTTGCAGGGAAAAACTTGTACTGTCCCGGTACTGCAAGCCATTTTTTCAGGTGATGTATACCCTTTAAACCCTTGCTTTCATTGGGTTTTAAGCTGGCGAACGCAATAGATCAACAAACTGTTTCGCGTGTTCAGTCGGGCTGTTTTTGAGTCGCGTCGAGGCCGTGCGTAGGAATTGAGATGAGGCCAGGGGGTTTGAGCCAACGTCCGCTGCGGTTGCTCGGTCTGGGCGTCAGCAGTTTGCGCGAGCCAAGCGGGCGGCAACTCCCGCTCCTTTAAAAGATCACTTCGAGAATCTCAATTTCCACAATATCAGTCATTGCGCTCCGCCAGAAAATGCTGCACAACAGCGGCCCATTTTGAATCATGAAAAAAGAAACGAAGAAGTCGAATGAGGTGCAATTGCTGGATTTGCTCAAACGAGTCCTCCCCAAAGCCACGCACGACGCGCAATTGGCCGAAAAGATTTACCAGGCCATCGAAGGCGAACTTAAAGCCAAGGCCCGGGCCCTGGCCTTCGAGAAATTTTGCGGCGGAATCGAATTGCCCAACCTTGAGCAAAAGACCGTCGCAGACGTTAAACTCCAATTGGCCGCCTCATTTGGCGACGGCGACATCACCCTTAAGCCCAACAAAAAGGAGCAGAGCCTGATGGTGGAAGTGGCGCTGCCCGAGGGAAGCCAGTTCAGCAGCGAGATCAAGGTCGGGGCTGTGCCTGCCGCCAGCAGCGAAGAGCAGGAGGTGACCTTGAAATTCGTGCCCTTCCCAGTTTGCCTACCCGGCGACAAGGAACTGGTCTGGCTCCTGGCCAAGCGTGAAAACCTGACTCCCGAAGAGGCGGGAATCGCGCTCTCCAAGATCGAGGAGGAGTTTTGGGCCTCCAAAGCCGGGCAGAAGCTGCTCCGTGACCGCGTGGAGCGCAGCTTTCCCGAATTCATTGCCCGGGTGGCCGGTGGGTTGTTGACCGAAGTGGGGCTGAAACGGCATTACAAGACTCCAGAGCCGGTCAAGTTATTGCGGACTGCCCCGAAGCGATAAACGCACATTTCAAGGCGCGGTCGCCACTTGACTGATCAGCAACACGGGCTTGATGGTGCTGCCGCGCTTCGAGTCGGCGATGGCACGATTGATCTTGGTAAAATCATAAAACTTCACCAAGCGGTCAAAGGGAAACTGACCCGCCTTGGTACAGCTTGATTAATTTTGGAATGAACTTCTGGGGCACGGCGTCGCCTTGAATGACGCTGAGAACTTGGCGGTTTCCCGACAGCCGGCCAAGGGCGCTCGCTCCGCTGAGCAACGCCGCTTTACCATCTGGATTCAACAGTTCAGCCGCGAGCTGCTCCATGCCGCGATCCGCCGTGCTCTCCACCACATAATCAACGCCTCGGCCCGTCAAGGCCCTGACGCTCCCGGCGAGATCAGTTTGCCGATTGTTGATGGAGTGGGTCGCGCCCAATTCGCGGGCGAGTTTGAGACGGCGATCGTTGAGGTCCACCGCGATGATCGTTTTGGCTTTGACGATGCGGGCGGCCATCACCGCGGCCAAGCCAACCGAACCGACACCAAAAATGGCAACGGTTGATCCGGCCCGAACCGCCAGCGAGTTCATCACGGTTCCGGCACCCGTCTGTAATCCGCAACCCAGCGGCGCCAGCAATTCCAACGGGAGCGACTTGGGCACTTTCACCAGATTTCGCTCGGTTGCCAGGGCGTGGGTCGCAAACGAGGATTGGCCAAAAAAGTGACCATGCACTCCACCGCGCAATGCGTTGGTCCCGTCCAAACGGGAAAAGCCAAAATTCGCCTCCCAAAATCGCTGGCAGCCCGCCGGGTGACCACGCTTGCAAGGCCGGCAGCGCCCGCAGGATTGGTACGAAAGCACCACATGATCGCCGGGCTTTATTCCCTTCACCGCCTTGCCGGTTCGTTCCACCACGCCAGCGCCTTCGTGCCCCAGCACAACTGGGTCGGAACCGCCGCTTTCACAGAAGTCAATATCGGTATGGCAAATCCCGCTGGCCACCATATGCACCAGCACCTCGTCATCGCTCGGACCTTCCATTTCCAGGCGCTCGATTTTCAGTGGGCGGCCCGGCGTCCGCAACACAGCGGCTCGAATGGAGATGATGGGCTGCCGGCACCCGTTCATAACGCTCTCTTCTTCGCCTTGGCTGACGACAATTTCCCCGAAGCGGTCTCGCGCTGCACATTTCGGCTTGTGATTACATTTCCAGTGGGAAGGGAGAGGGTTTCTTGCCAGGGGTAAGCCGTCACTGAGACCGCCAGGCTGAAAATGGGGTAATTATGGCGGTTTGAAATTGTTGTCTTCTTCCCGTTCCGTTTTCTTCCCGCTTCGCACGAAGAATATTTTCTTCTCTTCTTTTTCCGTTTTCTTCGGCAG
>Ga0224558_1000542_pt1 | contig 43775 bp, 36 predicted proteins | sample 714S32024metaG_FD_180682 | JGI IMG/M metagenome (GOLD analysis project Ga0224558, IMG submission 180682) | Peat soil microbial communities from Stordalen Mire, Sweden - 717 S3 20-24 | ecosystem: Environmental > Terrestrial > Soil > Wetlands > Peat | place: Sweden: Norrbotten County, Stordalen... | reverse complement strand
GGCTTGCACGCCTTCCACCAGAAGGCCGAAGTGGCACGCGCCACCGAACAGAGTGTGCAAAGCAAGATCGACGCCATCAATCGGGAACGGCAGGGCTACCAGGAGATGATGCGGCAGCCGGACAACGACGCGCTGTTGAAGCAGGTCGGGTCGCTCAACCAGCTCATCGACGAAAAGACCTTCTCCTGGACGCTGGCCATGGAGGATCTGGAAACCGTTTTGCCCGGCGGCGTGCAGGCGACCACCCTGGAGCCGGTGCGCGACCCCAAGACCAACATCATCACCCTGAAACTGCGCGTGGTTGGACCTCGCGACCGCGCCGTCGATCTGGTGGAGAACCTGGAACACTCCAAACATTTTTTGCTGCCCACCATCGTGGGAGAAAGCACGGAGTCCACCAGCGGTCCGGGAGAAAAATTGGAGGCGCCCAGCGCCTCTAACCGCGTCAACTTCGAGTTGCTGGCGCAGTACAATCCGGCCGCGCCTGTGGATCGCAAAGCGCAACAAAAGGCTGAGAAGCCCTCGGCCGACGGAGAGCACGAAAGCCACAGCGCGCCGCCGCCTCACGCGGCCTTGCCGCTTGCCCGCCCGGTTGCCGCAGAGCACGCCAGCCAGAGCGCTCCGCCGCCTCATCCGGCTCTGCCGCCTGCCACCCCGGCCGTTCACGCCGAGCAGCCCGGCAGGCTGCACATTAACGATCCAGGGCGATTCGGACACCACGGCAATCACCATCCCAACGCCGACTCTAATCCGGGAGGCCCGCGATGAGCAGCAGCCGCATCCCATCGTTGTGGCGCGAGCGCCTGACCTCCCCGCTCACCTGGCATTACGCCGCTTTTATTGCGCTGTTGGCCGCGGTCATCGTCCTCTCCATCCGTTTCGGCCTGGACTGGTCCGCCACCAACAGCAGCTCCAGCGACGCGCTGGCCGCTAAACAGGTTCAGTTGAAGGCCCGCGACCTGGAGACCGCTCCCTTGCGCGGCCTGGACAAGCGCGTCGAGGACTCCCGCGCACAGATGCGCGCCTTCTACTCGAAACGTATCCCGCGCAATTACTCCTCCATCGCCATTCGCATCGGCGAGCTGGCGCTGAAAGGCCCTGTTCGGCTTACCCGCGTGCAGTACACGCAGGGCGTTGCCGGTTCTTATCTCACGGAAATTTCTATGGACGCGGGCATCACCGGCGATTATCAGCAGATCATGCGCTTTGTGAACGATCTGGAGCGCGACCAGACCTTCTTTGTCATTCGCGGAATGGCGCTGACCGGCCAGCAGGGCGGCCTGGTGAACCTGCGGCTGCGCGTCTCCACCTGGCTCAGGCCTGCCGACGTACCCAGCGGATTGGCGCCCACTCCGCAAGCAGGCGATGCGGCTGCCACTCCACAAGGAAGGGAGGGCGAATAGCCATGGCCATACGGCTGGGAACGGAAAACAAGCGCCAGGTTTACATATTGATCGCCCTCGTTCTGGTGATTGTCGGCGCTGGCAGCTACGAGATTTTTGGAGGCTCCTCCACGCCTTCACAACCGGCGGCTGTGGCAGCCCGGCCCGCCAACCTTCAGCCTGACCTGGCTATCGGCAACTCGTCGGCGGCAACCCCGTCCACCTCTCGCGGACCGGAGGCTCTGAAGCTCTCCAACGCCGGCATTGACCCCGCTCTGCACCTCGACAAACTGGCGCAGAGCGAAGAAGTGGAGTACCGGGGCACCGGCAGAAACATCTTCTCCGCCCAATCGGCACCCGCGAAGATCGAAACTCCTCTTACTGGCGCACGGCCCGGCCAGCCCGGCCAGCCTGGAGTGAAAGCGGGACCGATTGTGCCCGAAAAGCCCAAGCCGCCGGCTATCGATCTGAAGTACTTCGGCTACACCCAGACCAAAGACAAATCTTTGCAGGCTTTTTTCTGTCACGGGGACGATATTTTTATTGCCCGATCCGGTGATATTATCGACCATCGCTACAAGGTGGGCGCCATCATGCCAGGCAGCGTTCAGGTTACCGACCTGGGCTACAACAATACGCAAGCCCTGAATTTCCAGCCGAACTGAAGCGCAGCTAAAAGCTATATGACGCAGCCCGCCCCAATCCGTTTCCCCCGCCCCTCCGAGGAGGGCTACATCCTGGTTGCGGTCATTTTCATGTTGGCGCTGGTCATTATTGCGCTGGCCGTCGCATTGCCCAAAGTCTCCAAGGAGATTCAGCGCGACCGCGAGATCGAAACGATGCACCGCGGCAAGCAGTACGCGCGAGCCGTGAGGCTCTATTACAAGAAATTCAACGGTACCTATCCGCCTAATGTCGATGCCTTGGTCAAGCCCACCAACAAAATCCGCTTCCTGCGCAAGAAGTATGCGGACCCGACCACCGGCAAGGAGGATTGGAAACCGGTTTTCTTTGGCCAGAACAAGGCTCCGACTGCCATGGGCTTTTTCGGGCAGCCGATGGGGCGCTCGACGGTTGCCGGCGTTGGGCCCGGCGGCGCAACCGGGCTTCCGGGAGCCAGCGGCCAGCCTGGGAGCAGCGGGTTGTCAGGCAGCAGCAGTTTCGGCCAACAGACATCCACTCCCGATCCCAACGCTCAGCAGGCGCAGAACCCGAACGATCCCAACGCCGCCAGCGGCAGTACGGCTGCGAGCGGGTCAACCACAGGTTTAACCCCCGGTTCAACCACCGGTTCAACCACCGGTTCAACCACCGGATCAACCACTGGATCAACTACCGGTTTGAGCGGCCAGACCTTCGGAGGCTTAGGCATTATCGGCTTCTCGCCCAACAGCCCCAAGCAATCCATCATGGTCTACAAGAAGAAAAACCACTACAACGAGTGGGAGTTTGTCTACGACCCGATTGCCGAGCAGATGATGCAGATGGGCGGCAACACGGGAACCATCGGCCAGCCTGCCAGTGCGACCACCACCCCCATCGGCAGCGGGTCGGGCTTTGGCTCCGGTTCAGGCTTTGGAACAGGAAGCGGCACAAGCTTTGGAGGGCAAACGGGCGGAACCAATTCCGGCGGAACGACTCCGACGCCTCCAACTGCGCCGCAGTAACGGAACCGGCGAGCCAGCCCGCTTCACCTATCGCCCAAATGCATCAAGACCCGCCCCCGCGAAAGGGACGGGCCTTGCAGCACAGCGAGAACCAAACTGAAACGTAAGGCCTTTACGTGCTGAAGGAGGAGCCGCAGCCGCAAGTACTCTTTACATTGGGGTTGTCGAACTTGAAGCCGGCGGCTTCGACGGTCTCAACGAAATCCACCTTGCAGCCGTTCAGGTACATCAGCGAGGTAGCGTCCACAAAGACTTTAAGGTCCTCGAAGCTGAAAACCTTGTCCATCATGCCGGGCTGGTTTTCAAAGGCCATGGAATATTGGAATCCAGAGCAGCCGCCGCCCTCCACGCCGATACGCAGCCCGGCGGGCAGGGGGTCTTGGGTGGCCATGATCTCGCGCACTTTGGCAATGGCCTGGGGGGTCAGGGTGAGAGGAGCTGTTTTGACGGTTTCCTGTGTGGGTGCGGGGGTTGCAGTGGCCATGGAATCTCCCAATAAACTGATTTTCTTGCCGTTTACGTAACTTTACTGCTTTGCCAGCCTGGATACAAGGCCTTTGCCAGCCTGGATACAAGGCCTTTGCCAGCGAGGATACAAGGCCCCAAAGCTGTTTCATGCCAGGTTTCAACTCATTGGATGCACCCGCAGGGGAGAAAGTCGCAGAAGCAGCGGGTGGCTTGGGCCGAAAAATCTCCGTGATTTTGTTGGTACAGCTCTACCCATTCAGAGGTATGATGGTCACCGGGCCGGTTCCTCTGCTTGACGGGACTGGAAATTCCCTTTTGGGTCCGCCAGTTTTCAGGGCTGGAAGATCTTTCGAGGTGGGGCATGACGTTTGTTACTGTGATGATGATTGTTTGGATAGTGCTGGTGGTGATTACTGGCGCCCTTATGTTGTATCGCGCCAGATTGCAAGGCAACGAAATGGACCAGGTCTCTCTGGACGATACCTTCGCAAAAGAGAGGGCCGAGAACGAGGCTATTGCCGCCAAGGTCTTGAAGGTTCAGCCGGCGATACGCGTCTTTGGCTGGCTGCTTACGATCGCAACAGTATTTGTGATCGCGTACTGGATCTGGGACTTCGTCAAACAGTTCAAATAAACCAATTTTCCCGGTCTGCCACGTGCGGCTGGCGGCGTCCCGAGGGACTCCGCCAGTTGGCGTGTGTCTCAGTTTATCCCGTCTCTATTCATCCAGCTCGAATAGGTTCAGCCTTCTAGCCGGTCAATAGCCGCTAGCCACCAGCCATGCCTCGGTCAGTTCCAGCTCAAATTTCTTTTGGGTTGCCATCTGCGCGTGGGCCAGCTTCACCAGCACATCGGCCTCCACGTTCACCGGAGCGCCAACGGCCAGCGTGTGCAGGTTGGTTCGCCAATAGGTCAGCGGCAGAATCGCAATGGTGATCGCCTCACCGTCGAAATCGGCAATGGTCAGGCTGATGCCCTCGACAGCCACCGAACCTTTGTGCACCATCCAGGGGCGCACGTTCTCCGGAACGCGGACCTTGAGCGTCCAGTCGGTGGTCTGCCGGTCGAAATTGGGACTTGTCTCCGGAATCACCGGATCTAAAGCCGTCATCGTCCCGCAGCCGTCCACATGCCCCTGGACAATGTGCCCGCCCAGCGGACTTCCGGCAGCGGTGGGCAGCTCTAAGTTGACCTTCGCGCCAGCAGCCAGCGCGCCCAGCGAGGTGCAATCCAGTGTCTCCTGTGCCAGGTCGGCGTGGAAGAGCGTGGGGTTCACGTCTAACGCCGTAAGACAAACGCCGGAAACGCCCAGCGAATCCCCCTCGCGCAGCCGTCCGGCCAGCCCCGGAGCCTCGACCGTAATGCGCCGGACGCCGCCCCGGCTCTCCAGTCCAACCAGCGTGCCCGTCTGTTCGATGATGCCAGTGAACATGGTTCTATTCTAATGGAACAGGGAATAGCTCTGGCCGCTCGGTGCTTTGGAGTTGCTGATCGATGCTGGCCGAGTTGATGAGAGATTATTAATCCGCTTGAGCCACTCTCGGCTCGTTATGTGATAACGATGAACGTAATGATGAACATTCTTAAACTGGCGTACAAATGTGCTGTAAGGACGTTGCCTCCCGAGCCATCTTTGATGTTGCAGTTTTTCCGATTTCACCACAAGTTCCCCAGGCTGAAAAATCCCCGTACGTTCAGCGAAAAAATTCAATACAGAAAGCTCCACGAGCGCAACCCCCGGTTTTGTGTTCTGGCGGACAAGGCGCGCGTCAAGGAGGAGATTGCCCGCATGGTAGGCCAGCGATTCATCATTCCCAGTTTATGGTCCGGGCCGTGCCTGCCTCCGGTTGAGGAACGAATATGGCCGGCGCCCTTTGTCCTCAAGGCCAATAATGCCAGCAAACGGAATCTGTTTGTGCGCAGCGAAGAGGAAAAAGATTGGCCGATGATCGAGGAGACCTGCCGGCAATGGCTGAGCACCGGAGTGGCCAATTTTTGGCAGGAGAACTGGTACAACGAAATCGAACGCCAGATTGTTGTCGAACCCATGTTGGGCGATCGGTCGCCAGGAGCGTCTCTGGTGGATTATCAGTTCTTTGTCTTCGGAGGAAGAGCAGAGTATGTTCAGGTCGATATCGGAGAGAATGGGCATTACAAGCGAACCTTGTTTGATCGAAACTGGACGCGTCAGCCATTCGGCTTGAAATTCCAGATAGAGACGCGGGAGATCGAGCGCCCGCCCCATTTTACTGAGATGCTGAAGGCTGCTGAGAAAATCGCAAGCGAATTCAGCTTTGCCAGGGTCGATTTTTACGATTTCGAAAGCGGTCCCAAATTCGGCGAAGTGACGTTTGCTCCCAGTTCCGGCTATTCGCCATTCCATCCCTCCAGCTATGACCGGGTCTTCGGTGACTTGTGGAAATATGAACGCAACTGACTACTGATCACTGTTTTCCCGGCCACGGATCTCTGAGCAGCGAGCAGAGCCCCAGATCATTCCCATAGCGCTCGACTTCGACCGCCGCCATCTGAATAACGTTGGCCATGCCTTTGAAGGCGGGGACAGCGTCGGAGCCCATAATCTGTGGGGAGACGAAGAGGTGGATGCGGTCCACGTGGCCACCGGCCAGCAAAGACGTGTTCAGCCGCGTGCCAGCCTCGGCAAGCACTGTGAGAATGCCCTCCTCGCCCAGCTTGTCCAGCAGGAGCGTGAGCGGGACACGGCCAGCTTCAGCCGGCAGCACCTCGACGCGCACACCGCGGGTTTGCAATTCATGAATGCGGGCTTCGTCCTTCGAGACGGTAAAAATCACCAGATCGTTGTGAGCCGTGGCCACCATCTTGGAGTCGAGCGGCATGCGCAGCGCCGAATCCAGCACCACGCGCAGCAGCGGACGCCGGCGGCGCAACCCACTCCGATCCGTCAGCAGCGGATCGTCGGCAAGTACTGTATCTACTCCGGTTAAAGCCGCGTCGGCCTGCCAGCGCAGCGGCTGCACGGCGGCGCGGGCTTGCTCGCTGGTGATCCAGTAAGGTTCGCGTAGTTGGTGCGTGCCCGGCGGCGGAGCGATGCGGCCGTCGAGCGTCATGGCCACCTTCATCAGCACTAACGGTCTATGGTGCTGGCTCCAGCGCGCAAAGCCCTCGTTCAGCCGGCGGGCTTCGGCCTGACAAACTCCAAGAACGGCTTCGATTCCCGCGGCGCGCAATGCTTCCATTCCGTGCCCGGCGACATCGGGGTTGGGGTCGATGGTGGCCGCTACCACGCGCTTGACTCCTGCGGATATAAGGGCTTCCGTGCAGGGCGGAGTGCGGCCGGTGTGGTTGCAAGGCTCCAGCGTGACGTAAACCGTGCCGCCGCGCAGACGTTCGCCCGCGTGCTGCTGAGCGACCTTGAGGGCGACAACTTCGGCGTGGTCCAGCAGGTCATACTCGTGCCAACCCTCGCCGGCCACCTGTCCCGAGCGGTCCAGAATCACGCAGCCTACCGTGGGGTTGGGCGAGCTGACGGCGATTCCACGCCGCGCCAGCTCGAGAGCTCGCTGCATCCAACGCCGGTCTTGATCAGGCACTTTCATCGAATCACTTTTCCAGTATGCTTTTTTTCGCGCAGATCAAGCAAAGACATGATGGTCCAGCGAAATGGTGAACGCTGGCACGTGGAATCGGATATGGAGAACCGCCGATGTTCGTCCACTTCTTGCTGTAGAGAGTCGAAAACAGGCTGGAGTCATCATTTTCCACATAGCGGCGTAATGAATATGCACATAAGTCCGCAAGCTGAATCATTCGTGTCAAACCGCTATCGACGAAAAGTGGCGTTTCAATAATGCGATCAAAGAGGCCAGTGGTGGATATCAGTACATCATCCCTGATTGCACGCAAATGTCGTGTATGTTTGAGGGCGACCGTAGCATTGTTGTCATGAATGAGAAGACCGAACTCGCGCATATGGTTTTGAGAATGCGTACTTTCAACTTCGATGGAATCGAATCCCTCTACATCTTCAAGAATCTCTGCAAACTGAAGAACAACACGAGAGAAAGCGAGTGCGTTGACCTGACTTGATTTGTATTTGGTGAGGAAGTATGACTTATCGATGCAGAATGCAATCAGGACTGCCCATTCCCATTTTGAGATGGTCTCTGCTATTTCGAGGGCAAGCATATGGCGCTCTTCAAGCGTCAAGTGGACATAGGGGTTCGTATGCCGGTAGACCTTCTTCAGCTGTGCATTCCGTTTGGCAATCCCCAGCTTTCTTACGCGATGGATTTCAGCTACCTGAAGTCTGGCAACCTGAGCGCGGCGCTCGTCCCAGCTCATCTCGTCAAAACCGTCGATTTTGGATTGTTCGAGGTATTTGCGAAGCAGCCAAGCGGTATGGAGTTCTTCTCCGGCAAGTCCATACTTGGCCATGATTTCGGAGATGGAAGCGTCCGCTTCGCGCCAGCGCTCGATGGGGATTGCAATGCCCGCCAGCACGAAGTGCGTACTGTTGCCGGGGATCTCCGGCACACCCGACTCGTCGAGATAGCAGAGGTACATAAAAAAATAGCGTCTGAGCTCTTGGAGTATTCACTCCAAATCGAGGTGCTTGGCATCTCATCTCAGGCGCTAATAAAATTATAGGCCAAATTCAACAAAGTGCAAGAAAAATCTCCAAACAATCCCGCACACCCCTACCCCAGCAGCGAATCCACAAACTCCGCCGGCGAAAACTCCAGCAGATCGTTCATCTGCTCGCCGACGCCGACGAAACGGACGGGCAGGTTGAGTTCCTGGGCGATGGCCACGCAGATGCCGCCTTTGGCCGTGCCGTCCAGCTTGGTGAGCACGATGCCCGTAGCGCCCGCGGATTGCGTGAATTGCCGCGCCTGGTTGAGGCCGTTTTGGCCGGTGGTCGCGTCCATCACCAACAGGACTTCATGCGGCGCGCCGGGGATGAGCTTTGCCGCCGTGCGGCGCATCTTGTCCAGCTCGTCCATCAGGCCGGATTTGGTGTGCAGGCGTCCTGCGGTGTCCACAATCAACTCGTCAATTTTGTGTGCCTTGGCAGCGGCCATTGCATCGTAGAGCACAGCCGATGGGTCGCCCCCGGACCGGGTTTTGATCATCTCCACGCCGGAGCGCGAGGCCCAGATTTCAAGCTGCTCGATGGCCGCGGCGCGGAAGGTGTCGGCGGCGCAGAGGAGAACTGATTTGTTTTCAGCGCGATACCAGGCGGCCAGCTTTCCGGCGGAGGTGGTTTTTCCGGTGCCGTTGACCCCGACGAGGAAGGTGACGAAGGGGCCTTCAACCAGCGGTAAAGTATTGGACTGGCTGGAGATGGGGGCTTCGAGGATAGCGCGGATCTGGGCCTTGAGCAGGGCGCGCAGCTCCTCGCCGCCTTCGATGGCCTGGCGACGGGCGCGGTCGCGCAGGGCGGTGAGAATCGTAGTGGTGGTTTGCACTCCCAGGTCGCTGGTAAGCAGCGCCGTTTCAAGGCTTTCCAGGGTTTGTTCATCCACCGTGCGGGTAAGCGCGACCACCGTCTCAATGCGAGCGGAGAGCGACTCGCGGGTGCGCGAGACAGCCTGCTTCATGCGGCTGAAGAGGCCGGATTCGGGCGCAATCGAGGAGGTATCCGGAGAGTCGTTCTTGCCGCCAAAAAGCTTCATCGTGGAGGGTCCAGATTTGAGTTTAGAGCATCCTGAGCGGCGGTATGCGGCGGGAGATTGTGATCTGAAAAGTGGTGAGACCTAGCTTACCGGATTTTGGAAAATGTGAAGCTATAGCTCACCGGTATTGCGGAAAGTGGTGAGCTGGAGGTTCACGGTTTTTCGAACACCGGAGAGGTGCAGCTCACCACAAAGTGGACCAATAGCTGCAAATCCCTCAGTAGTCATTTTTGGATGTAATAGAAGGTGGGTCGAATATACCTGACCAGCCTTGGTCAGGGGGAGTTTTTCGCGGAAATTCATGTCTGCGGTGCTCCTTAAACGTTGGCCCACCGCGCGAGCGATGGGCCAAAAAGGGGAGGCACAGCTTTTACAGGTTGCAGCCGAATACAGGCGAACGCCTAGTCAATACTGCTCACGATTCCGTTTATAAAGGTAACCTTCATCTTGGAGTCCGAATAGTAGAAGATCTCCTTCTCTCCCGCCTCCGCCTTTCTTTGAGGTTCCCCGAAAGCGGCAATGACTTGAACCCTGGTCTGGCCGATGGCGATGGTTGGCGTCTGATTGACGGAGACGGCAGGCGCCGGGTTGACGGAGATAGTTGGCGCCGGGGCGGGCGGAGGCGGCGGGGCAGGCTCTTCGTGTTGTCGTTGCGACGGAGCGGGCGGGGCTGCGGGAGTAGGAGCCGGCCTGGGCGCAGATGCGGGCTGTCCCGGCGTCACCACTGTCAGTACCTCGGCAATCAACTGCAGTGCAGCATCTGTGGCCGGCACTTGATTCTTGGTGGGAAAAGGAAACTTCAGCTCCCCCTGATAACGCATCCCGCTGGTGTCGGGATCCGTGAAGAGCTTAAAGAGAATCGCGTCTTTCTGAATAAGAATCGCCTCAATCCAGCACCGGTCACCTGCTGATAACGTACGCAACGGATGATCCTCGGTACCTTCCGTCATTACGGTTCCAATCGCAGCCCATGCTCTCTTCGTCGATCCTTCAGTAATGATGCCATCCCTGTAGGTATTCGACTCCGTCAGGGAAGAGGACAGGGGAGACATTCTAAGCCCGCTCTTGCGCAGCTCGAGCATGTCACCGAGAGTGACAACATCCGAAAAGTTTGCCGCCACATCCGAAACCTTGAACGTAATCGAGGCCTTGAATGATGAGTTGAGCTTTTTTTGCAGGTCGGCCCGGTTCCCGGCCTGGCTATGCGCCCACGGCGCCGCAATGACCAACAGAGCAGAAGCAAGCAAACAAATCGCACGTTTCATAGAGGGGCTTCCTTGAAGTGAAAATGAATGCGAAGAAATCATAGCATCATATTGCCCGCCAGGTACAGGTCGATGTGCAGGCGCATACAAAGCGCAAACGAGGGCTTCTTCATCGCTGCACCGAAAATAAGCTGGCCCACCGCAAGCGCGATGGGCCAGCGAGGAAGGAACTGCTCTTACTGCTGATCGCTACCTGGTTGTGTGGCCTCGGCTGTCACTTCCTGCTCCGCCTGGTCGGCTTGCTGGGATTGCTGTTGAATCTCAGTAGCTGCGTTGGGATCGGGCGGAGGCGCGATGGCTTCGTACGGAGCCGGCGCAGGCTGAGCCTGAACGGTAGACGGCAACGCCGGCAACCCGCCCTTGCCCTGTTTGGCCTGCAACTCCTGAAGCCCCTGGTCGATGGATTCCCGCATGTGGTTCTGCATCTCCTGCAGGTCGGCAAACGGCACCGATACCGTGTCTTGCTTTGCGCACTCTTGTCCGCCCTTGCTGGCCAGCACAACCAGATTGGCGGCTTGCGCGTCGGCGGGAGGTGCTGCTTGCAGCGCCAACACATCGCCGTCGCTCAGAGAGCACTCGGCTTGCGATGTGTCGACCACATCCATCGCTGTTCCCACTACAAATACGTGTGACTTGCCGTTGGCGGCATCGCTCATCAGACGATCAATGCCGCTGGAGCCGGGGTCCACATCCTGCTGGTGCGATGTCCGCGTCGCCTCGTTGTTTTCCAGCGCCAACTCATTCCTCACCTCGTCGGCGATCATCTGCTTCACCTCGGGCGTCAGCATAGGAGGACCAGCCACGGCCGGAGCCTCGCCATCCGTTTCGCCAGCCTCCGTATGGGCCGCATAGTCAGCTTGCAAATCCGACGAGATCATATAGTCGGTCAGCCAATAAGAAGCTGAGGGGTAGGATTCAAACGGAGAAAAGTAGTAGCCGTAATACCCGTACCAGGGACTGCCACCAAATCCCCAGCCGAACATGATCGGCGAAGCCCAGGGGTTGTACGCCCAGCCATAGAAGTAGGGCGAATAGAAGACGCCGGGGGCGTAGATGCTCAGATAGGCTCCGTGGTAGGGATAACCAATGTAGCTGCGGCTGTAAACGTGACCGTGGGATACATAGGTGCGCCGAGCGTAGTCGTGGCCGTGGTAGCTATATGGGTGCTGCACATATCCCGCGCGGCCCTTCTGGTAGACGGTGCGGTTGTGGCTGCGGTCCTCGACAGAAACCCTGCGACCGCCATTCAGTCCGTGGTTCACGGTCATGCCGCGCTTGGCGTCATGAATCTCGCTGGGTTTGCCGTTGGCGCGCGTACGAACGGTGCTGCCACTGGCACCATGGCGCTCGGTTGTTCCCCTGGCGACGTTCGGCCTGGAGTTGGTGGGATGCGCGATCTGCGTGGTGGGGTGATTTCCCTGCGCACCGGCGCCGCCGATGTTACCGCGTGGATTAGAGGTGGATGGCTGAGAGGGCCTGCCGGTAGACGGCTGACCAGGCCTGTTGGTAGATGGTTGGTTTGACCTGAATGACGGCTGACCAGGCCTGTTGGATGGTTGAGAAGGCCGGGACGCGGGCGCGGAAGGATGATAGGATGGCGCGGGCCGGGCGGCCGGTGCCGACCTGGCCGGTGCTGGAGCGGACGGTTTTGTGCCGGCATTGGCCAGAGTGGCCGTGACCAGAAGCCCGGCAAGCAGCAGTGTTGCTGAAGCAAATCTTGTGGCCTTGCTATGGAGTCTCATGTTCATCGGATTCTCTTTTCCTCTCCCTAACTTAGGTTTTACGTTCCGTTGTTGATGGCCTGAAACCTAGTCAATGCTGCTCACCTTTCCGTTGACGAAAGTAACCTTCATTTTCAGATCCGTGTAGAAAAAGATTTCTTTCGGACCATTGGCTGCTTTTCTCTGCGGTTCGCCAAAGTCGGTTAATACCTGAGCCTTGCGCTCGCCAATGGTAATGACCGGCGCTGGGGCGGGCGGCGGCGGCGGCGCATCAAGCGCGTCATATTGGCGTGCTGCGGGAGCGGGTGCGGGGGCGGCTTCCTGTTCAGGCGCGGGCGCTGGCGGACCCCCTTGCCGGACAAGCTCAGTGGATGGCATTATCATCCCGTTCAAATACAGATTATCCCCTTGTATTTTGAAGTCCGAGAGATGAATTTTAGTTCTACGTACGATCATATCCACTCTAATCCAATCTCCATCGACGATGAATTGGCCTGGAACTTCCGTACCATTAGTATTGTGTATGGAACATGTGCCATCGGGGAGAAGAATGTAAGTGCCTAACGTTTCATTGCGATACTCCCCCGCGACCGCGGCATACGGTCCGCTTGGCGCCTGCTCCGCGCCCTGATCGCCTGCCTGCACCACGGTCATCGCCTCGGCAATCGTTGGCAGAATTTGATCCGCGGTTGGCACCTGTTTTTTGTTTGGAAAAGGAAACTTCAGGTCCCCGCGATGGCGGATTCCGCTGTCGTCTGGGTCGGTGAGGAGCTTGAATTGAACCGCGTCTTTCAGAACCGTAATCGACAGAATCCAGCACTTGTCACCGGTAGCCAAAATGCGTGGCGGAGGACCGGTGGCTACCATCGTTGCTCCTGAATCGTCCAGTCCCGCCGTAGTTGCCTGCAGCATCGCGGTTCCAAACGAACCCCATGCTCTCTTTGCCGCTCCGCCCCCGATCTTGCCATCCTTGTATGTGTTGGACTCAGTCAGAACGGTTGACAGGGCAGACAGCCGCATCCCATCTTTATGGAATTCAACCACATCGCCGGGAGTAACAATGTCCGAAAGGTTGGCAGTAGTTGTTGTGATTTTGAACAAAGAGTTGAGTTTTTGTTGCAGGTCAGCCGCATTCCCGGCCTCGCCATACGCCCACGGAAGCGCGCTGGTCATCAGAAGAGAAACAAAAAGACAAATAGCTCGTTTCATAATTGAGAACCTTCCTTGGTGGTAAAACTTGTGCGATGGAATCATAACACCGATGCGCGCGATTTCACGGTGAATTGCTTGACGCACTCATATATCCCGCTAATACAGCAGCTTTCGCAGTCTTCCTTTAGGAAGTATCTCGTATGGATCGCCGCGATAGAGCAAGCGGCGCGAACCGAAGTAACTTCTAAGCCAGAAACAGAACCCCATAAAGTCGCGCAGGGGATAGAGCCATGCCTTGCGGAAGGCGGCGCGGTCGCGAACTACGCGGCCCGCAACCAGCAGGCAGAGCAGCACGCGGTCGAGGACGGTGATGGCCAGGAGAGCGAGGCCGAGCGCGAGGTGTCCGACGGCGGCGAAGACAGCGAGAGCAAGCAAGCCGAAGGGAACGGCGTAGGTCAACACTTCTCCCACGTGGCCCGCGGGTCGGGAGAAGCGCGTGCTGGTGGCCCAGCCCTGCTGATGCGCCATGCTTTTTTTGAAGCTGGCGTTCAGGACGTGATGCTCGACAATGTAGTTGGAGAGGACAACGGTTTCACCAGCCGCAGCGGTCCAGTTGCCTAGCACAAAATCGTCGGCGTAGTACTGCGCGACCTCCTCGAAGCCGCCGATTTTTTTGACGGTGCTTTGTCGCAGGACCATCGAGGGCCCAAGGGCGAAGTGCATTCCTTCAAGCATCTCTGCGACCAGCACGCCGGAGGTCATCTCGATGCTCATGCCCATGGCTTCCAGTTGCGCCCAGAGTCCGTGGCGGGTGACGCCGCGATAAAGGCAGGTGACCATGCCGACATTCGGGTCGGCGAGCGGGGCGACAACGGAGGCCAGGTAATCGGGAGCGACGCGCACATCGCTGTCGGAGGTGACGAGGATGGGATTGCGAGCTTCGCGGCGCATGATTTCCAGAGAGAAGGTGCGGGCGTTGGGCCAGGGCGGCTCGCCGCAGGTGAGGATGCGCGCCGGGATATGCGGGAAGCGGGCGGCGACGCGGCGCGCTGCGGCCAGGCCGAGGTCGTCCGTGTGGCGCGCACAAAAAAGAATCTCGTACTCGGGATAATCCTGCTGGAAAAAACTGGTGAGATTTTGCTCCAGGTCCGGCTCGTCGCCGTGCACCGGCTTGAGGACGCTGACCGGAGGCAGAAAAGTGTGCGGTGCGACGGCGCGGCGGCAAAAACGGCGCACACCCATGGCGGCCATCAGGCTGTAGACGGTCGAGGTGACGACTCCAAAGACGGCAAGCGCGCCCAGAGCGAGAGAAGCTGTATGGCCGAAGGTCATAGTGCGTGGTCGATCTCAAAGCCCGAGCTGCACCCAATCCACAATCCCCGGAGCTTTGGGCGGGAATGGAAGAAACCAGAAAAGCGGTGCGCCAATCTGAAATTTTACTTCAGCGGCCTATCGGTCCACAGCGCTTTATCGGCGATGGTCTGGACAGGAATGAGCCGTCCGGCCAGCAGGCTTTCGGCTTTGAGCTGGTTCACGTCCTGGGCGAAGAGCCACTTGCGTTCGCCCGTGCCCCAGACCTTGGAGAGTTTGTCTTCGCTGAGGAAGATATCCGGCGCGTCCGGATAGCAGGAGCCCCACAGCAGCGGCGTGCCTTCATTGTGCTGGCCGCAACGCGGCAGCACCATCAGCGCCGGCCTGCCCTGGAAGAAACGATGCGTATAAAAGACCACCGAAGATGCGTCGGACTGCTCGCCGTAGATGATGAACGTATCTGCGGGCGAGCCTTTTTGCATGATGGTGTCGGCCAGTTGCTTGGAGCTCAGCATGGGCTGGAAGCGGGCGAAGGCGATGTGCGCGGCGATGAGGAAGACAGTCAACGTGAGGGCCACGCTGATGGTGGCGGCCAGATGTTTCCCCTTGATGCGCAGCAGCCAGCCGGCGAACGGGCCAATGAGAAGAATAATCGCGGCCATGATAGCAGGCAGGCGCAGCGCGGCGAAGGAGTAGCCGGTGAGGTCGAAGAGGTGAGACATGGAGAGCGTGTAATCGCCCACGCCGCGATGCGCCAGCAGGGTGCCGATGTCGGCGACGAACGGCAGGTGGCGAGATTCCCATAATCCCCAGCCGAGGGCCACGGCACTGAGCACGCCGACGACGGCGAAGACCCCTTGCGCGCCGGTGAGCCAGGCGGTGGAGAGCTGCGGTTTGCTGCCGACCGGAGCAGCCTCGGGAGCGCGCTTCTCCTCGATGCCGGCCACGACGCCGGCGATGAGAATCAACAGCGGCGGCCACACCGGGAAGGTGTAGTACTCCTGATTGGTGGAGATGGAGAAGAAGAACAATGTCCATGCGGAAAAAAGGCTGAGCAGCCAGATGGAGCGCGCGCGGAAGCGGAGCAGGAAGATGGAGTCGGCTACCTCGTCTTGGGCGGTATGGTCCATGAATAAGTTCTCCGCATGGCCGTCGTCGCTGCGCAAGTACTGCATCCAGTTGTGGCGTGTCATCCAAGCCAGGGCTACCAGCGCCGGTAGAAACAGGCTCCAGGGAAAAATCCACACAAGGTGCAGCAGCCAGTAGGCATAGCCGGGCAGCTTGTTGTAGTCGTGCGGGTAGCGCTGGTTAAAGAAGCGCAGGTAGTGCTCGTTGATGAAGTAGAAATAAAAAAATCCGTGAACGTTGCCGACAGTGGGGTGGTTGCCGACGGCATTGCCATGGTCGGGATTGGCCAGGCCGCAGAGGATGTGCCAGGGTGCGGCGATGGCTAGAAAGAGCAGCGAGCCGGTAACGGGCTTCAGCTCCTTCCAGCGTCGCCACAGGCCAGTAATGAGCAGGTAGGGAACTGCCGCGCCAATAAAAAACGTGGGAGCGATCAGCCCCTTGGTCATCAGCGCCAGAGCCAGAGCCGCATACATCCAATAAAAGTGCGCGGCGCGTCCCGGCTCAAAGCCTGTGAGCAGACAGTAAAGCGCAATCAGCAGGAAGAGGCTCAGTTGCGCCTCGGGAATGATGAAGCGAGTAAAGAGAAACGGCCCGACGGAGGTAAGCACGCCCAGGCCGGCATAAAGTCCGGCGCGTGGTCCCCATGCACGCCGCGCCCACAGCCACGACAGCCACGTCAGGCCCAGCATGGCCAGCGCATTGGGCAGGTGCGCGGCAAAGACATTTTGGCCGAATACCTTGAAGAGGGCGCCGGAGATCCAGTAAGGCAGCGGCGGCTTTTCGATGTAACGGATGCCGTTAATATAAGCCGTGACCCAGTTGCTGTGTTCACTGAAGTATTGCGCGGCCTGGGAGTGGGAGGCGTCCACGTCGTCCAGCAGCGGCGGGTTAAAGAGCGAGGCAAAATACACGGCGGCAAAGATGGCCGCAAAAAGAAGCCACACAGTCCGCGTAGTGAGCGCGAACTGCGGGCGAGCGAGAGTGTTTGTCGAGTTTGTCATGGCTTAGTGGACGGTCGAATCTAGGATAACAGCAGCGAGACGGCGCGATTTCCAGGATTACGCCGTCTTTCGCAAAAGCCCGAACCGGGAACAGGGTGTAGCCTGATTTCGTATCTTGTAATCGATGAAACTTATGTGCAATTTTCTCCGTAGGAGCGCGATATTTATCGGAATCTGGCTCGTTCTCTGCATGGCTATCGGCGTTGTAGCCACGGACTGGGCACTGCATCCGTGGCGGCGCGCGTTGACGCCGAAGGCGGAGGCGCTGGCCCAGGCTATAGCCATGCGCAATGATGCAGTGCTGTCGGAGGTTGCCATCACCGCAAGCGACGGGGCAATCTTGCGCGCATGGAACATCCGGCCCCTGCACGGAAATGGCGACGCCGTGATTCTGCTGCACGGCGTGGCGGACAACCGAATGGGCATGATCGGTTACGCGGATCTGTTGCTGCGCCACGGTTATGCGGTGCTGCTGCCCGATGCGCGGAGGCATGGGGAGAGCGGCGGAGAGCTGGCCACCTACGGAATCATGGAAGCCGGCGATGTGAGGCGCTGGTACGACTGGGTCGAGCAGACCGAGCGGCCGCGCTGCATCGATGGGTTGGGGAACTCGATGGGCGCGGCGTTGCTGCTCGAATCTCTCCCGGCTACGCCTGGATTTTGCGCGGTGGTTGTCGAGTCGCCCTTCGCAAACTTCCGCGAAGCATCCTATGATCGGCTGGCGGAAAGGTTAGGCGCCGGGGCGTGGTTGGGGCGCACGTTGCTGCGCCCGGTGGTCGAGGCCGGGTTACTCTTTGCGCGATGGAAGTATGGGCTGGACCTGGAGCAAAACTCGCCGGAGAACGCCGTGGCTGCCAGCAGCGTTCCTGTGCTGCTGATTCATGGCCTCAAAGATACAAATCTACCTCCGCGCCACTCGGAGATGATCGTGGCGCACAACAAGAATCGGATTCCCCCACTCGTGCTTTGGGAGCCCGCACGGGCTATGCACACCGGCGCGGCTGCCGCGGAGCCGGTGGAATATCAACGCCGGCTGATTGGTTGGTTTGCGAACCATGACTCGGTGGCGGTAGTTTCAGATCGTCGCTGACGCAGACCGCGAATTCCTATAGTGTCTTACTCAGTTCGTTGTTGGGGTTTGCGGATGATTCTGGCCCTTTGGCCTTTCGCCTAGTTGTCGACAGGGTCTCAGCCCGAGCAGCTCCTCCACGACATACGCGCCTGTGGTCCCGTCAGAAAACGCCACAATCACGCCGTCGTTGCCGTCCTTTTCGACGCTAATTATTTGAATTTCATTACGCGCGGTGTTAAGCATGCGAATATTTGTATCCCCCTCAGTCAAGCTAGTCTGTCTTATTCTGCACACTCTGATTGGCAATTCCGCAACGCACTCTGAGGACATCTGGATTCCGCGTCCCCCACCCCGGTCGTGTATCTTGTCCGCAGAGCTATTTTTAAGGAGTTAGCCCTATGCCGACATTTGCCGCCATTGATATCGGTTCCAACTCCTGCAGATTAAAGATTGCCAAGGTTGCGGCGCACCATTTGAAGACCTTGCACGAGGACCGCGAGGTGACGCGGCTGGGGGCCAGCGTCTTTGAGAGCGGGATGCTTTCTCCGCAGGCGATGGAGGCGACGTTGCAGGCGCTCAAGCGCTTTCAGCGGGCTGTGCAATCGCGTGCGGTGGATCAGATTCGCGTGGTGGCCACCTCGGCGATGCGCGATGCGCGCAACGGGCAGGTTTTTCAGGAGATGGTGAAGGCCGAAACCGGATGGGAGATGGAGATTATCTCCGGCCTGGAAGAGGCTCGGCTGATTCATCTGGGGGTGATGGGGAGCGGCGAAGGCCAGGCCGACCTTGAATTCGAGCCTGACGAGGCGAGCCGCGTGTTGCTGATTGACCTGGGCGGCGGAAGCTGCGAGATCACCCTCTCCGAGCGGAAGCGCATTCAGGAGACAGTGAGCGTACCGCTGGGCGCGGTGCGGCTGACAGAGGAGTTTTTGCCGGGCGATCCGGCGCCGGCCGACGGATTGGCGCGGATGCGCCAGTTGATTGCCCGCGAACTGAGCAAGGCGCACGACAGAATTCAGCCGGGAAAGGTCACGCAGGTGATCGGCACCTCGGGCACGGCGGCGGCGCTCAGCGAGGCATTTGCGGCGGCAACGGATGCAGGAATCGGCAAGGCAGACAAGCCGCCGGAAAAATCCAAAAAGAAGGACGCAGGCAAAAAAGTCGACAAGACAATTCAGGCGCTTGCGGTGAGCCAGGCTCCTGTACCCCTGGCGACAGCCGGGCTGATTCCCACGCCAGAGGTGCGCCGCCTGGCTGACGAGCTGGCTCCGAAGACGCTGGCCGAGCGCGTGGCTGTCGAGGGCATCGGGCCGCGGCGCGCGGAGATTATCGTGGCCGGCTCGCAGGTCTTTGCCGAGTTGCTGGAGAGCTTCGGGCTGGAGGGTTTTTGCTATTCGCCGCTGGGGCTGCGCGACGGAATTCTGGCCCAGATGCTGGCCGAGCAGGACGCCCGCGCCGTCGCTCACCGCGAGTTTGAACAGCAGCGCTGGGAGAGCGTGCTGGCCACTGCGCGGCGCTATGGCATTGATGTGCACCGCGCCGAGCCGGTGCGCGTTCACGTCTTGCAACTCTACCGCTCATTGCAGGCGCTGCACCAGTTGCCGCCGGAGTATGAGAACTGGCTAACGGTCGCCGCCATGCTGCGCAATACCGGCAAGTTCATCAACTACCAGGGGCATCACCGGCACACGCAGTACGTCATTTCCAGTTCGGAGATCTACGGCTACACGCCCGTGCAGCGCACGCTGGTTTCGGCCATTGCGCGCTACCTGGGCAAGAGCCGCCCGCAGCCGGGCGACCGTGCGCTGCGCAATATTCCCGACATCGAGCATCCGCGCGTGCAGCGGGCTGTGGTGCTGCTGCGCCTGGCCGTCGCGCTCAACCAGGATCGCACCACTGAATTACTGAGGGTCACGATCAAGGTCTATCCCAAGCGGGTTTATCTGGAGTTGCATCCCGGGCGGACGGGCGCGGAGCTGGAGCTGTGGTCGCTGCGCAAAGAGGCGAATTACTTTTTGGAGGTCTTCGGGCGCGAGCTCTTCTGCACGCTGGCGTAGATGGACCGCGCCGAGCGCGGATCGATGAGCCATTGCAGCAGCGCCGGATGGCGGTCCATCTTGAGGCGTGCCACAGATCCTTTTCTCATGCGAATTGCCGCGCCGCCGTTGCCGGTAATCAGCCTGCCCAAAAATTGAAATAGATTGGGATTGTGTCCCACCAGCATCACGTTCTCAAAGCCGGAATAATGCGCCAGCATCCGCTGAAAGGCAGAGTAATCGGCGTCGGGCCCAAGCGCCGGCGAGACTTCCACCCGCGCATCGTAGCCCATCTCCGTGCCGACGAGTTGTGCGGTTTGACGGGCGCGCTTCAGCGGGCTGCTGACAATCACATCCACCTGAACCTTAAGCGCGTTCATCGTGCGCGCCATCAGGATGCACTGCTCCTTGCCCTCTTTGACAAGGGAGCGCCTGGCGTCGAGAAGCGGATTCTCGCGGCCTAATCCGGCATTAGCGTGGCGCATGAGGTAAAGGTTCATCGTGCAGTCCGGCTGAATGGAAGGGGGGCCCACAGCTCTTAGGTTTTCTATAGTAACACGATTCACAATCCCGATTTATCGGGTGACGGATGAAAGCCTTTTCTTTCCGCCTAATGCTTGACCGCGCCATAGGCGCAATGGCAATTAGCCCACCGTTTCAACGGTGGGGAAAGATCAACCAACAATGCCCCGGAGTCCCGTAGGGACGGCGCTCACGCGCTCAACCAAACACATAGCGTTCATCGTAAACTATCCCGCAATTGCGTAAAAGAGCAACAAATTCCTGTTCAAAATCGCGTTTCTTGTGATGCTCTTCCTGATTCTGAATGTACTCCTTCACCACTTCAATCTGCGAGGGGCTGACGCTGAAAGCTCCATATCCTTCCTGCCAGGAAAATCCTTTTCCCATCCACCGTGAGGAGCTTCCTTTGAGCTTCTGTACCGCGTGGGCAAGGGTACAAGAAGCTGGCAAGCCAAAGAGAATATGAACATGATTGGCGGTTCCACCGGCGGCGATGTGCGAGAAGCCCTCACTGCGTGCAATGCCGCCCAGGTAGGCATAGAGTTCGACGGCACGGGTGGCGGGGATGAGCGAGCGGCGATCCTTGGTGCTGAAGACGCAATGAATGAAATTGCATGCGTACGTGTGGGCCATTTGCACCGTCCCTACGGGACTCCCAGTTTACAACAACGGCTTCATTCCCACCGTTGAAACGGTGGGCTAATAGCCACTGCGCCTACGGCGCGGCACAACTGAAGTCGTGCCCTGACACAATGCGTCTGATTGTGGTTCGTGGTTCCCACCCATCCGCAAAGATCGCGGATGGATGGGGCACCTGCCACACTAGCTCCGATTCTTTTTTCTCCTGGCTGAAATAATGAATTGAATAAGAAATACAATGATCGTACCTGGCAGTGAAACTTCAAATGGAAGCTGGAAAACTTTAAACAAGAATGTCGCAATCAAAACCATCAATCCCAGCGTTATCACAGAAGAGGCGAAATTGGTTTTGGATGAGCTTGAATCTGAAACAACTTCTGCGGTATCTACCGTTAGAGGTTGAGATGTGAGATTTCGCAAGCGAATTTCATTCGCGAGTACGCCTCGCGCTTCTTCGACTAGAGAATCGCTATCCGATGCAAGTATCCGAAGCTCTTCATCAGTCTTCGCTCGATAGACAGCAGCTAAGGAATCAATTCCGCAATATGAATGGATCTTCACCCGATTTAGGATAATCACTTCGCAATCGTGCTGCTACAAGTGCATCCGACATATTCTGAGAAATTTGATCTTGATCCCAAATGACTGCCCTAACCTCTTTTTCGTGCTCATAACTAGAGTCCTTCCGAAAACACATTGCAAGATTACCAGGATGCGATGAAGAAATGTTCCAATCAACGTAATTTACCCATCCAAGGAAAATACGAAGAGGTGACTCTATGATGGCCTGTTTAAGGAATCCAACAGTGGTTTTTACTGCAATTGCACCACTTCCTTTTCCATATAGATCCCACATTGCCATCGATTGCCCCGCGCCAGCTCGCCAGCAACTTACATAGGCGGAAGCTTTCATGTATTTCGGGCCTCTTAAAGCACGATCCGATACCAGAAATCCAGGCACTGTATCATCGGCATCAAGAGAGCGAAGATATTCCACCTCTGCATCTGTATAGGTTCCTTCAAGAGGGTCTTCGAATTGATCTGTACGTGGAAACCACAATGAATGTCTTTCCAGAAGAAGAGAAAACTTTACAAAATCCAAATACCGCCAGAGGATCGTGTCATCTGGCGGAAGTTTCAAATCAGAGATGATTTCAAGAGTCATGAACTTTCTTCAATCTACCGAATTATTGGTCTTGGTGCTTCGTCCTTACTAAATCTTATTCTTGTGGCAAGGATGAAATCATAACCGAGTGACCCAGGTCCGGGTTTTTGGACCTGGGATTCTGCGGTTCTCGTTCTATTCGGTCAACTACGCTTACTTCTTCTCGTCCACATCCACATACTCCGCGTCGATCACGCCTTCGTCTTTCTTGGTTTCGGCGTGGGTTTCGGCGGTGGGTTCGCCACCGGGAGCTGCCCCAGCCGCCGTGCTCGCCGCATTGGCCTTGTAGAGAATCTCGGCCAACTTATGGCTGGCGTGGGTCAGCTTCTCGTGCTGGTCCTTCAGCTCCTTCGCCGACGGCGTGCCTTCCAGCAGCTTCTTCGATTCGGCCAGAACCGTCTCCACCTCGGCCTTCACCGGAGCCGCATCCGCACCCTGCATCTTGTCGCCGGAGTCCTTCAGCATCTTTTCGATGTTATAGGCTAGTCCGTCGAGCGAGTTGCGCGCGTCGATCTCCTCGCGCTTTTCCTTATCCTCACTGGCGTGCGCGTCGGCCTCCTTGGCCATCTTCTCCACTTCTTCCTTGCTCAGGCCGGAGCTGGAAGTAATGGTGATGCGCGTGTCCTTGCCGGTGGCATTGTCCTTCGCCGTCACGTTCAGAATTCCATTGGCGTCGATGTCAAAGGTCACCTCGATCTGCGGAATGCCGCGCGGCGCCGGAGGAATCCCGCCCAGCTTGAACTTGCCAAGCGTACGGTTCTGCGCCGCCAGCGGCCGCTCGCCCTGCAACACATGCACCTCGACTTCGGTCTGCGAATCCGCCGCCGTAGAAAATGTCTCCGTCTTCTTGGTCGGAATCGTCGTGTTGCGCGGAATCATCGGCGTAGCCACGCCGCCCAGCGTTTCAATCGCCAGCGTCAGCGGCGTCACGTCCAGCAGCAACAGGTCCTTCACCTCGCCGGCCAGCACGCCCGCCTGCACCGCCGCGCCAATAGCCACCACCTCATCGGGATTCACACCGCGATGCGGCTCGCGACCAAACAGCTTTTTCACCAGCTCCTGAATTCGCGGCATGCGCGTCTGCCCGCCTACCAGCACCACTTCGTCGATATCCTTAATAGTGATGCCCGCGTCGGCAATCGCCTTCTTGCAAGGCTCCGTAGAGCGATCGATCAAATCCTCCACCAACTGTTCCAGCTTGGCCCGCGTCAGCTTGCGCACCAGGTGCTTCGGCCCGCTGGCGTCCGCCGTCACAAACGGCAAATTAATCTCCGTCTCAATCGTCGTCGACAACTCGATCTTGGCCTTCTCCGCGGCGTCCCTCAGTCGCTGCAGCGCCATCTCGTTGCCTTTGGAGGCGAGGTCCAGCCCCTGCTCCTGCTTGAACTCGGCAATCAGCCACTCCACAATTCGCTGGTCCAGGTTGTCGCCGCCCAGGTGCGTGTCGCCGTTGGTGCTCTTGACTTCAATAACCCCCTCGCCCACTTCCAGAATCGAAATGTCAAAGGTGCCGCCGCCAAAGTCGTACACGGCAATTGTCTCGTCCTTTTTCTTATCCAGCCCGTAAGCCAGAGCAGCCGCCGTCGGCTCGTTCACAATGCGCTTCACATCCAGCCCGGCAATCTTGCCCGCATCCTTGGTCGCCTGCCGCTGCGCGTCGTTGAAGTACGCCGGCACGGTGATCACCGCCTCCTTCACCGTCTCGCCCAGGTAGGCTTCGGCAGAGGCCTTCAGCTTCTGCAGAATCATCGCCGAAATCTCCGGCGGCGTGTACTCCTTGCCCTGCGCCATCACGCCCACGTGGTCGCCCTGCTGAATCACCTTGAACGGCACCATCTTCATCTCGTCGCTCACTTCGTCGTAACGCCGGCCCATGAAGCGCTTGATGGAGTAAACGGTATTCTCCGGGTTGGTGATCGCCTGCCGCTTGGCCACCTGCCCCACCAGCCGCTCGCCGCTCTTGGTGAAGGCGACCACCGATGGAGTGGTGCGCGAGCCTTCCTCATTGGGGATGACTTTGGGATCGCCGCCCTCCAGCACTGCGACGCACGAGTTCGTGGTTCCCAGATCGATTCCGATAATCTTTGCCATGGTTTGCCTGCCTTATGAGAATTTCCGACTTTCCTAGGATGCCAGATTGAGCGAGTTATTGTCAAGATTATATGATGCAATCTTCATAAACCTTATTTCACGCTAATCCCGCACCCTTCCTAAATCAATATCTTTTTATTTTTCAATTGCATATCGCCGACATATATGTCACAGTTGTGAGCACTATTGCTCACATTGCAGCTCATCCGAGGCGATCCGAGGGGCCCTTCTCCAGCCCCGGGCTGGCTCCCGGTAAACATTTTGCTCCCTCAGCCGATACCTCAACTACCACCGGAATCCCGGCACAAGCAAGCAGAAAGGTGATTATGAAACGAGCTACGACGCTTCTGGCCCTCGCCGTCCTCCTTGCCTTTTCTGCCAGGCTGATGGCCGCATCCACTGGTTCAGCGCCGCCCCTCAAGGCTGCTCCGGCTGGCAACCTCATACCAGTTCCCGCTGCCGCCGCCGCTCCCTCCAAGATCGCATTGAACTTCACGGTGGCTGATGCGAAAGGTCTGCTGTTGACCTGCGCCAAACAGCAAATCGATACCGACACCTTCAGCGGCTGCACCTTGGCGCCGGGCCGCACACTCGATGATCTGATGACCTCCATTGTCCGAGCCATCCACGCGCAGCAACAGAAAGACAGCGCCGAGTAGCTCGCACATCGCTCCTGTTCCCTGATCTCTGCCGGGGTCCCCGGCGAGCGATCTTTGCTCGCTGAGGTGGCTAGTACCTATTCCAGCTGCTCATCACGTCCGCCGCCTTCCGCACCTTGGGGTGCGGCTGCTGATTTTCCGCCTCGTACCCCACCGTAATCACCAGGGCGATGCGGATAGCCCGCGGAATCTTCAAAATCTTCTTGATCTCGGCCTCGTCAAAATAGCCCAGCATGCACGTTCCCAGGCCAAGCTCCGTCGCTTGCAGGCAAAACTGCGCGGCGGCAATCCCGATATCCATCAGATAAAACGGCCGCCCCTTCAGCCATCCAACCACCTGCGTCATCATGGAATGTTTTTCCACGGTCAGCACGGCAATCACCGGCGCTTCCATCGCGAATTGATTAAACGACAAGATTTTGCTGAATGTCGCCCTGGCCACCCGCTCCTTAATCGCCGCATCATCCACCAGGATGAGCTTCCATGGCTGCGTATTGCTTGCCGACGGCGCCATCCGCACGGCTTCGATCAGCGCCCGCAGCTTCTCCGCTTCCACCGCCTGCGTCTGATACTTCCTCACACTCCGCCGCGCCAGAATCAACTCGTCAAATCGCATGCCTTAACCTCCCCAACAAGATACGCGCTGATTCCCGAACGGAGCAAATCAATGCGGAGAGACAGGCGCCTTCCGTCCCATCGACACAAATCCATCGCCCCCTGAAAAAGCTTCAGAGGAGTACACCATCCCTCATTGCGTCTGAAGAGCGGCGATTCCCGCGCCCGCCTAGTTCAAGTCATTCGCCGCTGGAATAACGTAGAGATCCGCGTTGCTCTTGTCCACCAGCGTAGTTCCGGTATCCACAAACACCGGATACGTCGAGAAGGAGTCGATCGCGTAGTTCTTGTTCAGTTGTTTGGGCGGTGAGTGGAAGATCTCGTCCAGGCCTTTCAGCCCGATATAGGCCATGGTGTAAGGCTTTTGCGCAATCGTCGAGTCAATCGTGCCGGCCTTGATCCCGTCCAGCGTATCCTGGCTCACATCCCAGGCCACCAGCACCCGGTTCGTCACCCCGGACCGTACGATGGCGTCGGCCACCGCTTTGCCCGACGCTGAATCCAGGCACACAAAGGCGTCAATCTTCTGCGCTCCGGTCTGTGCCGTCAGCGCCATCGTCTTGTCGAAGGCCACGCGCAGATCGCCCTTGATGTCCACCACTTCCGCAATCTTGATCTCCGGCTTGCTGCTGAACACGTCCTTGAATCCCTTCAGCCGCTCCTCCGTGTTAGGCTGCCCGGCAAGGGTGAAAAAGACCACTCTGCCTTTGCCGCCCAGCTTCGCCGCCACCCGCTGTCCGCCCAGCCGTCCAGCTTCCAGGTTGTTGGTCCCGATAAAGTACAGCCGGTGGCTGCCCACGGCATCGGAATCCATGGTGATCACGGGTATCCCCGCGTCGATGGCCGCGTCAATCTCAGGTTGCAGCACCTTGGCGTCGGCCACGGAGATCAGTATGCCCGCCGGATGGACCGCAACGGCCTGTTGCAGCGCGGCCAGCTCGGCCTGCGCATCGTAGCCCGCTGGCCCTGCCACCCTGGTTGTCACCTTGTATTGCGCTCCCGCCGCCTTGAAACCGGCCGCCGCGGTCTGCCAGTAGGGCAGCGCCGTATTGGCCGAAATCAGGTAGAAAATCTCTTTCTGCGAGTGCCTGCCTTCACATCCAAGCGTGAACGCCACTCCCAGCGTCAGAATTGCCAGCCCAACCTTCTTGATTCGTTGCATAATTGCCTCCCTATCGATCCCGGGATAACATTATTCCTCACGGCCGCAAACTAATCAACCGCCAATTGCCCACCAGTTGCCGCCGCTCGCCATCTTTTTTGCCTTTTTCCCTATTCCCTAGTCCCTGGTCCCTAACACCTGAAGTTACGCCTTCGTCTGATACTTCCTCACACTCCGCCGCGCCAGAATCAACTCGTCAAATCGCATCGTTGAGCGCCCCCAACAAGATACGCGCTGATTCCTGAATGGAGTAACCCGCAACTAGCGTCAGATGCAAAGAGCACATCTTACCAACCGTCTTATGAGGACCGCTCTGCAACGCAATTTGTTCTGCTGCTGCGAATAGCTGTGGATTCAATCACTTAGCTGTTCATCCGCAGTTCAGAAGAAAATCCAAATAGTTCAGAAATAATCCAAATCTAATTCATCCGCAGTGCATGGCTGTTTTTTCGTTCCTCCCGCAGAGTTGGAATTACCGCGCAACCCGCGAGGAGGAGATGAAGATGAAAAACACAGTAAATACGGTGAAGATGGTATCCACGATCGTGAAGTTGGCAGTTGGCCTGGCAGCGATCGCAATCACAGTATCCGGCACGTTGGCCGTTGCCCAGAGGGCAGCCGACGGCGAACAGAACACTTCCACTATTACGTTGCGAGTCTATAACTACGCGCATATCGACCAGAAGGGATTGTACGCGGCAGAAAGTGAAGCAGCTCGGATTCTGGCCAATGCCGGCGTGAATGCCCACTGGGTGGATTGCCCGACGAAGCATGAAGATGTGGAGAAGTATCCCGCCTGCGCGACCGCGACCCCGGAGACCGAGTACACGCTGCGGCTGCTTTCCAGCGCAATGACTACTGTGCAGGAGAAGTCGCAGGATGCATTGGGAAGCGCGGCCGATTGCGAGAGCGGAGCGTGCATTGCAAGCGTCTATTACGACCGCATCAAGAGCTTGTCGGGCGGGTACACGGCGCCCTCTTATGTGCTGACGGGACGGGTGATGGCGCGCGAGGTGGGCCAACTGCTCATCGGTGTGAGGTATCAGTCGCGGTCCGGCATTATGAATGCGTCGTGGAGCTACCGGCAGTTGGGCATGCTGGCTCACTCCGAAATCCAGTTCTCTCCCGTCGAGGCGAACGCGATGAAGGCCCGGCTGGCTGAGCGGGAACAAGCTGCGGCAACGCATTCGGCAGAAACAGGTTCCGGACAGCTGAGTCAGGTACGGTAAGAATGGACGATGAAAGATGGGAATGGTTTCGGCCCCGGAGACGGGGCCGAAGCTTTTTTAGAACTATTTGACGCGCATCAACCAGATGTTTCCCGTGGCCTCGGTGAATTCATAGACAATCTGATCGCCGCGCGGCGACCAGGCAGGGTAGCGAACATACGCGTTGGGCTTTGCATAGTGGGTAATCTGCTTCTCGGCCCCGGTGCGCCGCGACACCCAATAGATATTCCAGAGTCCGTCGCGGAGCCCGGCGAATGCGATCTTGTCTCCGTCCGGCGACCAATCGCGCGGTAAGCTCTGGCCGGGATCGTGGGTGAGTTGGATCGGTGTTCCGCCGCCGCTGGGAATCCATACGATATGAGAATCGCCGTTTCGTTGCATTTGGGCACTAATGGATTTTCCATCGGGCGCCCACATGGGGAAGCCGATGTACTCCTTGTCGAAGGTGAGTTGCTTCGCAGGGCCGCCGTCGACCGGCTCGGTCCAGACGTTGAGGACCCCGTCTTGCCAGCGGTTGAAAGCGATCTGTTTGCCGTCCGGCGAGAGGCGCGGGAACGTGTCGTTGGGGTCGACATCGCGCAGGCGTGCTTTGATGCCGGAATCGATGTCGAGCGACTCAACAACGCTGTTGCCGTTTTGATATTCGAAGTAAGCTATACGCCTGCTATCGGGAAACCAACCAAAGAACCAACTATTGGGCGCGGTATCCAATAGCCGCGCATTCTTGCCGTCGGTATCCGCCAGCCAGATGGACGAACCGAGGCCGTATTGATTATTGACATAAGCAATCTTCTTCCCGTCCGGCGAAAACTGCGGGAATAGCTTTCGCGCAGCAGTGTCATGCGTCAGCGGCTCCGGAACTCCGATCGCCTCAGCCGTTGCCGGCGAGATGCGCACTGATTGAAGGTTGCTAGACGCGGAAAGCTGGCTGAATGCCGCGAATCTGCCATCCGCGGAGAAGCGCAGGTGCCTGTACAAGTTATTTCCGGTGTTCGCGATGGTTTCCGGAGCGCAGGCGACATCCCCCGCGGGCGAAAGTGGGACCCGCATCAGATGTCCCGCCCCAATCCATCCGATCAAAAAGTAAAGAGCCCGCCCGTTCGGCGCATAGACCAAGTCGAAACCGGCGAGCGGTAGCAAGCGCCGCGGTTCACCACCATTTACGGAGACCGACCAGATTTCCCCGGTGCTTGTGGTCGTGGTGCTGAAGACAATTCTCTTTCCATCCGGCGACCAGACAGGATCGCGGTGTCCGCCGGAGGGATGGCCGGGACGCGTGAGCTGCACAGGCGCGCCTCCCTGCGAGGCAACAATCCATAGGGCCGCCGACAGCGGCGTACTGGGCCAGACGGTCTGGCCCCAGTCTGGACTCTCAACCGACTGAAATACAATCGTAGCGCCGTCGGGCGACCAGGCGGGCCTTGAACCGAAGTCAACGAGCAGACGGGCGGAGCCGCCCAGCGCCGGAATCAGCCAGATGCCGCCGCGCTTCTGCGAATAATAGGCGATGAGTTTTCCATCCGGCGACCAGGCCGGCTGGAAATTCTGTCCGCGGTCGGAGGTGAGCTGCATGGCCCGCCCACCCGGCGCGAGCGACTTGACGTAGATTTCAATGCTGCCGCTCTGGTCGGAACTATAGGCGAGAAGGCTTCCGTCCGGCGAGAGGGAAGGATCTCTATCCGCGCCGGGCGAAGCCGTGACCTGCACAAGGCTGGAAGTGTCCAGCGTTTCCACTGCGGGCACCCTGGGCGCGATCAGGAAGCGCCAGGCAAGCCAGCCAAGGACGCAGACAAGCGCTACGGCGAAACCTGCCCAAGCCCTTCGCTGCCAACCATGCCGGGCGCGGGCAGTTGCAAGGGGAGCTGCGGCCGCCTCGCTCACCGCCTCGCCCGAAGTCATCACTGAAGGAGGTGCTGAGGACGGCTCATCGGCCACGCCGGCCGAATCTACCTCGGGGAAGATGAAGCGGAAGCCGCGGCGGGGCAGCGTCTCGACATAGCGCGGACTTTCCGCCTCGTCGTCCAGCGCCTGACGCAGCTTTTTGATGGCGGTGGCGATGCTGTGTTCAAACTCAACGATTGTGCCGTTGGGCCAAAGGCGTTTGCAGATCTCGTCCCGCGTGACCAGTTCGCCGGGATGCTCCAGCAGCATCAGGAGTAACTGAAAGGGCTGTTCCTGCAGACGAATGCGCCGCTCGCCCTTGCGCAGCTCGCCTGTGCGGACGTCGAGTTCAAACTCACCGAAGCTGATTTGCTGTGCGGGGATATGACCTTCTACCGGTCCCGAATGGATACAATTTACCACAATTGCGCGTTTCCAATGCATTTATCTAAACGCTGATCAACGTCCATTTTGAAGGATGGGAGCATAGGCGAGTGACGGGCTATCTCTCTATGAACAGGTCCAAGTCACGATAAACGCGGTAGCGCTCTTCAGGTAGCTGTATACCCCATTTTCGGCTATTCCGCGCCTTTTCCCAAAAAAAGGAATAAACGGCGAATCTCGATCACCAATCCCGCCTGAAAACCACCCGCTCGCGGCCAGATCGACCGGCTTGGAGAGCTTCGCTTTGCCTCGTAGAGGTTCACAGTCGAATCAAATCTCTCCCAACTAGACTAGTCCAAGACTAGGTCAACTCCAGGAAATAATGGTCGAATTATTCGGCTTAACCTATTCATAAAAAACAGGATAGAGAGTTATGGGCGAAAGCATGGAGAAAAAGTGCCTTCTAAGCAGGAAAACGCACCCACATAGCAGGATTACATGTCCTTATATGCGCATGTTTTGTCGCCAAAATGACCCGCCAAGGGTGCAAAAAGTGCATCTCCAACGTCACACCTACGGCCCGGAGCCGGTGTCCTGCAATTGTCTTACGGCACGCTCCCCTGTCTTGCGTGTAATACGGCTTGTCTCACAGGCCTCCGGCCCCCGCTCACTGGCAGGTTGACGCCCCATCATTTAATCTCAAACTTCACCCATGACGACTGCCGCCGCCCATGTCCGCTACCCGCTATCCCAAGGCGTGAACCCGTGGCTGGTGACGCTGGCGGTGATGCTGCCCACCTTTATGGAGGTGCTGGACACCGCCATCGCCTCCGTCGCTTTGCCTTACATTGCAGGGAGTTTATCGGCATCAAACTCCGAAGCAACATGGGTTTTGACCAGCTATCTGGTGGCCAACGCGGTGGTTCTGCCCGCCTCCAACTGGTTTGCGCGGCGCTGGGGACGCAAGCGGTTCCTGCTTATCTGCGTGACCATCTTCACCGTGGCCTCGTTCTTCTGCGGCGCGGCACCCTCGCTGAGCGTGATTCTGCTGGCTCGGGTGATGCAGGGGGCCGGCGGAGGAGCTTTGCAGCCGCTCTCACAATCGATTCTGCTGGAGAGCTTTCCCGTACAGAAGCGCTCCATGTCCATGGCTGCCTATGGGTTAGGGATTGTGATGGCCCCGGTGATTGGGCCCACTCTGGGCGGCTGGCTCACCGATACCTTCAGTTGGCGCTACGCCTTCTACATCAATATTCCGGTGGGGATTCTGGCGTTTATCCTCATCAGCCGCTTCGTCTACGATCCGCCCTACATCAAGAACGCCAAGGTGGGCGCCTTTGACAACATCGGCTTAGGCCTGCTGGTGGTGTGGACTGGCAGCCTGCAAATTGTGCTGGACAAGGGTCAGGAGGACGACTGGTTCGGCGCCGCATGGGTACGTTGGGCAGTGGCCGCGCTGGCTGTCTCCTTCGTGCTTTGGGTCTGGCATTGCTGGACCCATCCCAATGGCCTGGTCGATCTGCACGTACTTCGGGACCGCAACTTACGCACCGGCTGTTTTCTGGTGGCCTTGCTGGGCATGTGCATTTACATCACGATTGCGATTCTGCCCCTCTACTACCAGGAAGTACTTGGTTATACGGCATTTACGGCGGGCCTGGTGGTGGGGCCGCGTGGAATTGGCTCGTTCATCGGCTCGCCGATCATTGGCATTTTGGGCTCGCGCATCGACAACCGCAAGCTGCTCTGTGTGGGATTTCTGGGCTTTGGCGTCTGCGCGATGATCTTCGGCACGGTCAACCTGGACATTGGCCCCTATACGCTACTGATTCCGATTATGCTGACGGGCTTTGCGCTGAGCTTTGTCTTTGTTCCCATGTCCACGATGATGATGGCCACGATTCCCAATAAGGATATGGGCGCCGCGACGGGTTTGGGGAATATGCTGCGCAACATAGGCGGGTCGATTGGGATCTCGATGGCTACGACGGCGCTGATTCGCCGGGCGGCGCTGCACCAGACGGAGATCGGCGCGCACCTGGGGTCGTCGAATATGGTCTTGCAGCAGAAGGCGTATGCCATCACAGGCTATCTCGGCCAGCATATTGGTCCCGCGCAGGCGCGGCCTGGCTCGATGGGGCTGGTCTACGGGCTGATGGAGCAGCAATCGGCGCTGATGGCGTATGTAGATGTCTTCCGATGGACAGCTTTGCTGGCCTTCTTCTGTGCGGGGGCTGCGTGGCTCTTCAAAAAGCCGCCAAAGCATGGGCCGCCACCGCCGGGGATGCATTGAGACGCAAGCCACTAGCCCTCAAGCGGTTTCGGGTGGGGCGAGTTTGATGTCGAAGTCTACGTGCTGGACGCCGAGGTTGGGGTGGTGGGCTGTTAGTTGCACCTTGCCGGGCTGTTCTCCGGCGCGAATCCATATGGCGCCTGTGCCTCCGATCAGCGAAAAGGGATTGTCGCCGATGAGCTGGGCCGGGCCGGTTAGCTCGAAGCGAATGGCGTCGGCGGCGAAGGGGCGGATGGCGTCGAACTCGTCTGTGACGCGCAGAACAACGCGAGTGGTGTCGGCTCCGTCGGCAACCAGTGTGGTGTCATCGGGGAGCAGCGCGAATTTTTGATCGACGCCCTTGCCGGAGAAGCTGCGCGAGATGACCTGCTTGCCCTGGATGAATCCGTCGATGCGCAGATCGCCCCAGGGGTTGAATTGGTGGCTCAGATCAGCCGTGAAGGGCGCGTACTTGAGATGAGGGAACTGCTTGCGGTCAGGATCGGCTTCGGCCACCAGCTTGCCGGCGATGTAAAACTTGAGGTGATCGCAGTTTGACGAGACCATGGCGTAGGTGAAGCCTCCGTTCTCGTCGCCGCGCGCCCAGTGAAAGGCGGGCACGAGGACAATTTCCTCTTCAGGATCGCACTGCGAGCGATAGAAACCGGCGGCGGGCTTGGGCTCGCGGAAGATGTCGGTAACGCCGTGATAGCAGATGCGGTCGCCGGAGCCGAAGTAGTCGTGGGTGTTGTAGTCGAAGGCGCACCAGCCAATGCCGCCGGCGTATTGCGGATTGGAGGCCAACTGGTCGTGAACACGCGCGTGGCGGATGGTGTGTTCGCGCAGGCGCTCGATGTTGTCGAAGGACTTGGTGGGATACATGTGGCCGTTGAATTCGGTGTTGAGATAGAGAGGATGATTGGGCGGCCGGAGCGGAAAGCCGAAATCATTCATGGTAAAGACATCTTCGAGCAGCTCGGAGTCATATTTGTTGCGGATGCCGCCGGTCTGGCGCGTGGCGTCGAGCAGGTGGGCGAGGGCGTTGGTGCGGGTGTAGAAGTCGTGGTTGTCGCGCGACTCGTTGATGCGCACGCCCCAGAGAATGACGGAGGGGTGGTTCCAATCGCGGCGGATCATACGGTCCACGTTGTCCACGGCGAGGTCCTGCCAGGCAAGATCGCCGATGTGCTGCCAGCCGGGAATCTCTTCGAGGACGAGGAGGCCGATCTCGTCGCATGCGTCGAGGAAGTGGCGCGACTGCGGGTAGTGCGACGTGCGGACGATGTTGCACTTGAGATTTTTACGCAGGATGACGGCGTCCTGGCGCTGCACGCGGGCGGGCATGGCCTGGCCAACCCAGGGGAATGTCTGATGGCGGTCGAGGCCGCGCAGCTTGATGATTTTGCCGTTGAGTGAGAAGCCCTGGGGCGTGAACTTCGCTTCGCGGAAGCCGAAGCGTTGGGATAAATTGTCGCGCAGTTGCCCGCCTTCGAAGAGCCTGACTTCAACTCGGTAGAGTTTGGGCGAATTGAGATCCCAGAGTTCGATTGGGCCCAGGTTGTCGAGGTGCAGCGTGCGGGGCGAGTTTCCTTCGTTCCCACCCTCTCGCAATTCCACGGCTGTGTTGGCCAGCGCCTTATCACCATCGTAGAGCGTTGCTTCCAGGCGCGTCCCGTTGCCGATGGTTTTGCTGGCGCTCAGCACGTAGCACTGCACATCGAGCGACGGGTGGCCAGAGAGGACGTCTTTGGGCTGAGCAAAAATATTTTCAATCGATGTGTATGGGACAATGCGCAGGGAGACTTCGCGATAGATGCCGCCGAAGGTGAGGTAGTCAACCTCATGGCCGAAGGGCGGAATGTCGGGGCGCTCGGTGGAATCGACTTCCACTACGAGAACGTTGTCGCGGTCGAAGTCAACGTGGCCAGTGAGCTCAAAGGAGAAGGGCGTGAAGCCGCCCTTGTATTCGCCCAGGCGCACGCCGTTGAGCCAGACGGTGGAGGCGGTCATCACTCCTTCAAAGTCGACGATGACACGCTGGCGGCGAGCGCTGACGGGCAGGCGGAAATGGCGGCGATAGACAGAAACGAACTCGTAAGACTTCTCGTCGAAGCTATGCCACGGCACGCGGAGATTGGTGTGTGGTACGGTGATGCGAGCGAAATGGGAGTCGTCAAAGTCGCGGGAGCGGGCCGCGGGCGTTGCCTTGGGGCTATAGCGCCAATTGCGGTTGATGGGCAGCACCACGCGGCCCTTTGCCGCAGAGGTTGGCTCGGCAGCAAGGTCGACGGCGGGCAGGCTGGAAGCAACCGTTGCACCGGCCAGGACAGTTCCACTGATCTTGATAAAATCGCGACGATCCATAATGCTCCATTGCCAGAAAAATTCTGATCAAGCTGCGTTGATTCCTGCTTATGTAGCGTCAGGCTTGAACGACAGATTGCGAACATTGTAAATGTTGCAGGCAGGTAAGCATTATGCCGCGGAAAATCTTACTGCGCTGGTTTCCAGTTATATGCTCCACTGACGGCAAGAGTGCCACGTCCGAGGCTGGCCTGATACCTTAATCGGTGTTGGTATTGTGAGTGCGCAAGGGTGCAAAGGAGATTTGGGACGATGAGAGAGCTAAAGAGAATCCTGGTTTGTATGGGTTTAGCAGTGCTGGCGCTGGTTGCGGTTGCGGTGCGGGCGCAGACGATTAATGCGCTTGATCCGGCTCTTCGCGGCCGCATCGACCGGATTGCCGCCCAGGTGCTGGAGCAGACCGGTGTGCCTTCGGCCTCAGTGGCTGTGGTGAAGGGCGGTAAGCTGGCGTACACCCACGCCTACGGCAAAGCGCGGCTGGCTTCAGGTTCGGCTCCGGCAGTTGCAGCCACGCCGGAGATGCGCTATTCCATCGGGTCGATCTCCAAGCAGTTCACCGCAACGGCGATTCTGCTGCTGCAGGAGGAGGGCAAGCTTTCGCTGGACGACGCGGTGGGCAAGTACGTACCGGGCCTGACGCGCGGCGATGAGGTGACCATCCGGCAGATACTCTCGCACACCTCGGGCTACCAGGACTACTGGCCGGAGGATTACGTGATGACCACCATGAACCACCCCGAGACTGCGCAGGAGATCCTCGATGCGTGGGCCAAGAAACCGCTGGACTTTGAGCCGGGAACGCAATGGCAGTATTCGAACACCAACTTCGTCATAGCGGGGCGCATCGTGGAGCAGGTCACGGGCCGGCCGTACATGGAGTTTCTCACCGCACGCATCTTCCGCCCGCTGGGGATGCAATCGGTGTGGAACTCGGACGAGGTGAAGCTGACGCAGGCGGACGCTACGCCGTACTATCGCCACGCACTCGGTCCGTTGCGGCAAGCGCCGAAGGAGGGACTCGGCTGGATGTTCGCGGCGGGCGAGCTGGCCATGACAGCGCACGACCTGGCGCTGTGGGACGAGAGCCTGATTGCGCAAACGGTGCTCAAGCCGGAGAGCTACAAGCAGATGTTCACCGAGGTGAAGCTGAAGGACGGCAAGGGTACGCACTACGGACTAGGCGTGGACGTGATGGACCGCAACGGTCACCGGTCAATTGAGCATGGCGGCGAGGTTTCTGGTTTTGTCTCGGACAATATTGTCATGGTGGATGATGGCGTAGCCGTGGCCGTGCTGACCAATCAGGATGCCGTGGGCGCAGCCTCGACGATTGCGCGGCTGGCTGTGCCGGTGGTGGCGGAGTTTCCGCCGACCGACGCTGAAAAGCAGGCGATTGCAATCTTCCACGATCTGCAACAGGGGCGCATAGATCGGAGTTTATTGGCGCCGAATTTGAACGACTACTTTACCGCAGAGGCGCTGGCCGACTTCCGCGAGAGCCTGGCGCCGCTGGGCGAGCCGCTCAGTTTCCGGCAGGCGGGAGCAGATCAGTTGCGCGGCGGCATGATCTTCCGCAGCTTCCTGATTGTGTATCCCGGCAAACGGCTAAGGCTGACGACATATACCTATTCCGACGGCAAGCTGGAACAGTACCTGATCGAGCCGGCGGAGTAACTTTCGTCCGTTACTTGCAAGAGCTGGAATCCACGAAGCCCATGGCGCGCAAACGCCGTCTGCCCCACCGCAGGTGGCAAGGTAAACTTGAAGTAGACCTATGTTTGAAACCCTTACTGACAAATTGCAGCGTGCGTTCAAGGTTCTTCGCGGCCAGGGCACGCTCACCGAAGAGAACATCACCGAAGCGCTGGGCTTGATTCGCGTGGCGCTGCTGGAAGCCGATGTCAACCTCAACGTGGTCAGCGACCTGATCGAGCAGATCCGCGTGAAGGCTGTTGGAACCGAGGTGCTGACCGCGCTTTCGCCCTCCGAGCAGGTGATCAAGATTGTGCGTGACGAGCTGATTGCGCTGCTGGGCAAGGACACGGCGCGGTTCAAGTTTGCCTCGCAGCCGCCGAGCGTGATTCTAATGGCCGGGCTTCAAGGCTCCGGCAAGACAACCACCGCGGGCAAGCTGGCGGCATGGCTCAAGAAGGGCGGCCACAGGCCCATGCTGGTTTCGGTGGACGTCTACCGGCCAGCCGCGCGCGAGCAACTCAAGGTTGTGGCGAAATCCGTCGAAGTCAAGCTCTACGAAGGCGACCAAAAGGATGAGACTGCAGGGTCGGCGCTTGTGGAGCGGCTGGCCGGCGAAGCGCGACGCGAGGCTCGCAACACGGGCTGCGACACGCTGATCGTGGACACTGCCGGGCGGCTGCATATTGACGAAGAGTTGATGACGGAGATGGAGCGGCTGAAGAAGCTGCTGAACCCGAGCGAGATTTTATTCATCGCCGACGCCATGACCGGGCAGGACGCGGTCAACTCGGCAGCGGAGTTTCATCATCGGCTGGGGTTGACCGGCGTGGTGCTGACGAAGATGGACGGCGACGCGCGAGGCGGCGCGGCGCTGTCGATTCGGCACGTGACAGGCCAGCCGATCAAGTTCATCGGCACGGGCGAAAAGCCGGAGGCCTTCGAGCCGTTTCATCCGGATCGCATTGTGGGCCGCATTCTGGGCATGGGCGACATGATGTCGCTGATCGAGAAGGCCGAGTCGACGCTGGACCGCAAGAAGGGCGAGGAGTTCGCCAAGAAGGCTCTACTGGGCGACGGCTTTTCGCTGGAGGATTTTCGCGAGCAGTTGCGGCAGATCAAGAAGATGGGGTCGATGGAGAGCATTCTGAAGATGCTGCCCTCGGTGGGGCCGTTTGCCGGGTTGCAACAGGCGTCGAAGAGCGTGGACGAGAAGCAGTTTGTTCGGCTGGAGGCGATCATCAACTCGATGACACCCAAGGAGCGGCGCAACCATGAGATTATTTCAGGCACGCGACGCAAGCGCATAGCGGCAGGCTCGGGGACAACGGTGCAGGATGTGAATCATCTGCTGCGGCAATACGCGCAGATGGCCAAGATGTTCAAGCAGATGGGCAAAGGCGGGCTGGCGGGAAAAATGATGCGCGGTGGCATGGGCGCGATGGGGATGGGCGGAAAGCAGAAATTTGGGCGATAAGATTCGATGACCACGCTCCAGGACCAACTCGACGAGATCACGGCGCGCACGCGGGAGTTGGTGCAGGCGGAGCGGATGGCTGTGGGGGAGCGGGCGGTTGAGGAACTGTTTGAAACCGGGATTGAGGAGCGGATTCTGCCGGTGGGTGCGCTGGCTCCGGAGTTTGCGCTGAACGATGCCAGGGGGCGGATGGTGCGTAGCGCGGACATGCTGGCGCTGGGGTCGCTGGTGGTCAAATTCTTTCGCGGGCGGTGGTGCCCTTATTGCGTGACGGAGCTGGAGGCTTGGCGCGACCTGCACGGCACACTGCGCGAGCGCGGCGTGCTGATGGCAGCCATCGGGCCGCAGACCGAGCAGCAGAATGATTTCATGGTGAGCCAGCATACGTTGCCGTTCCCCGTGCTCAGCGACCCCGGCTGCGCGCTGGCGGAACAGTTCGGCGTGGCGTACACCGTGCCTGATTATCTGCGCGAATACTACCTTTCGATTCTGATCAATGTACCGTTTGTGAATGGCGAGGCGAGTTGGCGTTTACCCTTGCCGGCAACCTTCGTAATCGCAAAAGACCGGAAGGTCTTGTTTGCCGAGACTCACGCCGATTTCCGCGTTAGGCCCGAGCCGGAAGAGGCGCTGGCGGCGGCGTTCGGTTCCGCATGAAAAAAGCAGCAGTTAGCTCCCGCTTCGCGGGGATAGCGAATTAGCAAGCTCGCAAGTTAGCGGATTTGCATGACTAGCGGCGGCTGACCCCAACTTCCCCTATCGATTAGACAAGGCGTGGCGGGCTGAGCGGAGCTCGGCGGCTATCACTTGTACCATCTTCAGCGCCAACATCGGTTCAGAGCGCATGAGGCTGGTGAACTCGTCGCGGGGGACAAAGCTGAGCCGCGCGCCTTTGCGGGCGATGGCCGTGAGCGTGTAGGGCTCGTTGCCGATCAGCCCCGGCAGGCCGAGCAGGGAGCCGGCATGCGCCTCGATGGACATCAACTGTTCGCCGGTGGGCGACGCCATGGTGATGGTGATCTCGCCCTTGTCGAGGATGAAGAGGCCCTTAGGGTGATCGCCCTGGTTGAAGAGGACGTGATCTGAATCACAGGAGATCTGGGTGGAATGCTTCTCGAGAGCCTTGATCAACTCGGGATCGGCGACGAATGCAGATGGGTCAAGCTTCACTTGCGGGCCTCCATGAATGAATGCGGGATATGAATGGGCAATAAATGTGTCTGATGGCCTGTAGGGGTATGGTGTCATTGAAAGGGGTATGTTTTTGGTGATGGGCATCACATATTGGTGGTTAAGGCAGGGACGGCTTGCGGAGTATGGAATGTGGCACAAACGGAATTCTGCGCTTATTTATGGTGACAGCTACTGGAGGAGGGTAGAATCCTCAACTCGGGAGCGAGATGGGGGCGTCCGGCTGGGTAGTGTGAATAGGCCTTAGCTAGCTTTTAGCAGCATGAGAGTGATGTCATCGTGTTGCGGGGCATTGCCGACAAAGCGACCGATATCCAGCATGATAGCGTTTAACAGTTCCGACGGAGTTGACACCTGATTGGTGTGCAGCGCAACCATAAGACGCGCCTCTCCGTACTCCTCGCCGCTGTTGTTTTCTGCCTCGGTTACGCCGTCGGTGAAAATGACCAGCCAATCGCCGCTGCGCAACTTGACCTTTCCCGATTTGTAGTCAGCGTTTTCTCGAATTCCGAGCGGAATACCGCCCGCCTGCAAGCGCTCGATGGCACCTGTCTGGCGGTGCAAGATCGGCTGGTTGTGCCCGGCGTTCACGTAGATCAAGCTGCGCGTTGCAGGGTCATACTCGGCGATGAATGTGGTGGTGAATCGGCGGCCATTCTGGCTATTCGTGCAGGCATAGTTGTTCATGCGGCCGACCAGATCAGTCAAAGAACTCGCGGTGCTGGCAAGTGTCTTCAAGCTGGCCTGGAAGGTGGCCATCAACATGGCTGCGGGGATGCTCTTGCCTACAACATCCGCGATGGTGATCAGGTACGCACCGCCGGGCAAGGTTGAAGCCGCACGAAAGAAAACGTCGTAATAATCTCCGGCCACAGTATTTGCAGGACGAGTAGTAAAGGCGATCTCCAGGCCCGGCACTTGCGGCGGTTCAGGCGGTAACAGCCACGCCTGGATCTCCTTGGCGATCTGCAGGTCGCGCTTCATTACCACGCGGTCGGCGATTTCAATGGCGAGCAGCACAAGCAGGATCAGGATTCCCCAGAAGATACCGCTGGATAGCATTGATCTTGATTCGCCATTGCTTCCTTTGCACATGGCATCCATGTTGATCAAGAGGAGAAAGAGCGCAATCAGCAGGAGAACACGGCGCGCGGGAGTCAGCTTCTCAATCACAGCCCACGAAAACTGGGAGACCAGGCTGAAGAAGTGTCTGATCCTTCCTTTTCCGGGTATTCGCCTGGAATCAACTTCCAGTGAATAAAGCCGATAGCTGGAGCGCGCGTCTTCCTGGAACTCCTTCCAGAGCTGGCTGAGTGCCATGCCAGCGGTGATGCGCCGGTAGAACTTGACTACTTTCATGATGGGCAAGACCAGGACAAAGTATTTCTCGCGTGCCGGCGGCACTGACGGAGGCGCGCCGAATTGGACCAGTTCATGCGCGTCATGGCAGGATTATACGTGAAAAGAGAATTGGTTGGGCGCGTTTGATTTCTACCTAAGCCTTCGCCGGATGAGGTCGAGAGCTTGCTGGGTGGTCCATTCTCTGATGCGCTGGCGGTCACCGCGGAAGGTGCGCTCGATGGAGTCGGTTTTCTTGGCGTCGCTGAGGGCAATGTGGACTAAACCAACCGGCTTGAGTTCGGTGCCACCGGTGGGGCCGGCGATGCCGGTGACGCCGAGTCCGAGGGTTGCACCGGTGTAGCGGCGAATGCCGAAGGCCAGGGCTTCGGCTACCTCTTTGGAGACCGCGCCGCACTCGGTGATGAGATTGGGAGGAACGCCGGCGAAGGCGGTCTTGAGTTCGTTCGAGTAAACGACAGCGCCACCCAGGAAAGAGCGCGAACTGCCGGGAACGCTGGTGATGCGCTCGGCGATCATACCGCCGGTGCAGCTTTCGGCAACAGCGAGGGTGGATTGGCTGAGTTCGAGATAGTACAGGACGATCTGCTCCAGAGATTCGTTGTTGGAGGAGTAGAGCCAGTCTTCGAGGGCTTCTTCCATGCGGTCAGCCAGCTCGTCGACGCGCTTCTGAGCGTTGGTGGCGTTGGATTTGGAGCAGAGCAGGGTGAGCTGGATGTCTCCGGCTTTGGCCAGGATGGTGGTTTCAACGTCCTTGTATTCGGTGTAGATGGGGGCAAGCAACTTGTCGGCCTGGGACTCGGGAATCATAGCGGCTCTCAAGACGCGCTTGGCAATGTGTCGCGGGGGCAGGATTTCGCGCAGGCGGGGCAGGCACTCGGCGTCGAAGAGCGGACGGCACTCATTGGGCGGCCCGGGAAGGAGCATGAGCAGCTTGCGATAGTCCTGCCAGGTGAGGTCAAGCCACTGGCCGGGGGCGCTGCCGTTGGGGTTGGGCAACAGGATTGCGCCATCGAGGACGTCGGCCTGCTTGAGGTTGTTGGAGGGCATGGGGACGCGCCATGTGGCGGCGCGTGCGGCCAAAGCGGCGACCTGGGCGGCGTTGCGATGCAGGGCGAGGGAGAGGGTTTCAGCGACGGCTTCGCGGGTTAGGTCGTCTTCGGTGGGGCCGAGTCCGCCCATGATGGCCACGATGTCCGCGCGGCCGAGGGCGGAGGTGATGGCGTTGACCAGGTCCTTGCGGCGGTCGCCGACGATGGTCTTGAAGGCTACGGTGACGCCCAGCTCGTTGAGTTTTTCCGTCAGATAGAGGGAGTTGGTGTCCTGGCGGAAGGGGGTGAGCATCTCGGAGCCGACGGCGATGATTTCGGATTTCATAAGTGCAGCTCTCAGCCCTCAGCTCTCAGTAAAAGCCTATAGCTCATCATCGTCAGTGTACCGTAATCGCGATAAGACTGCGATGAACGGGGCACAGCTTTTCAAGACTCATAGCGATTCTTCAGAGCTGATGAGCGGGCCAACTGTCTTGGTTATATAATGTTTAGTATGCTCATTCTGTATATTTGCGGAAAATGCGGGGCTCGCCCATCCTTCCCAGGTCCAGCACAAGTTGCCGGTTTTCTACATGAAGGATGTGGTGGCTTGATGCTTCCGGCTAATAGGAGTGGAAAACAAGGTACTACCAAGTTCCTAATATCTTCTTCACCCCACGCCGGGCTTAAACTAAAACCTAGCAAGAAAAACCGCAAGAAGAGTACTGGAAAGACGGGGTTTCGCAAGACTTCCTAAGTGTTCCTATCAACGCCGTGCTTTCAGGTCCTTGAAGAGAGATTTGACACTCCCGGCTAACCGTAACTTCGATCTTTGCCGAAACCCCGCTCATCACGAAAAGCCGCGATGAACGGGGTACAGCTTCTAATGATACATTTGATTCTTCGGAGCTGATGAACGGGCCACTTATCTTCGTTTCATATTTTCCTGTCTGGCACCTCAAACCATATCTTACCTTTGTCAGTATCGTACACATCATAGATTACCCCATCACCGAAACCACCGAATTCCTTCCGCCGCACAATATAATCTTCCTTTTTTAGAAACTCATAACACAAAGCAATTGCTTCAAAAGCGGTCCGCGCCATTCGAAATGAAAATGCTGTTTCTCTAGATTTTCCGTCGCCAGCGGGCAGTGGCGCCTTGATTGCAAATACGTTGTTAACTTTTGCACCATTAACTAAGCAAAGTTCAAACAAATTATTGAGTTTGATAATTATAGAACGATATTCAACCTCGTGTTCTTTCAGAAATAACATACAGTGCGTACAATAGCTTCGTAAGCGGTCCAATGTTTCACGATGAAATTCCTCTGGTGGGTTCAAACGTCCATTTGCAAGTTGGCCTGTTGAAACCAACGCATTACTGCCGTGATTTGGATGAACGTACTCACACAGAAAATCGTAGACATCTTCTATGTCGTTAACCTCTTCTTTCAGAGCTTTTATGTAGTCATTGACGTGGAAAGCCCGTTCGTAAGGCTCAGTGGCGACCTTTGGGCTCTTGCCATAGTAAACCCGATGTATAAATGTCTCCGCTTTTTCCAACGCTTGATAAATCGGAATATCCTGCCCTTGCCCGTGTAGCTTTACCTCTAGTTTGTCAAGTTCTTTCGCGATTGCAACCAATGCAGCCAGATGTTCTACGAGGGCACGTGCATTGTTGGCGAGAGCTATTGGATTCTTAACCTCAATAGAGTGGATGAGCGCTTCCGCAATGTAGTCGATTTTCCATTCGCATACTCCAAACAGGAAGAATCCTTTGTCTGCGATTAAAAAAAGCCGTGAAGCAATGGAATGTAGGGGTTCATTTAATGTAGAAATCTTTTCAAATGCACTTTCTCGCATCTGTTTCATCATTTGGTCATAATCATCGAAGGCATGGAATGCTTGTCGCCGCTGGCGATAGTCGTTTAGCAAAATGGTTGCAGCATCAGTAGCGTTGTTGTTAATATGCAATTCTGACATAGATCCTTCTAGTTTGGCATCGGTGGCGAGTGGCGGGTGGTCCAGATCTCGTATTTGAGACCTGGGAGCCGATGAACCTCGATTATGCCGCGATGGGATATTTCTTGATCTTGGGCATTTGTTTGCGGCTTGCTTGCCATAAGTCATACTGCGTCTGCAGGGCCATCCATATTGCGGGACGATCACCGAATGCCGC
>Ga0224558_1000537_pt1 | contig 43812 bp, 47 predicted proteins | sample 714S32024metaG_FD_180682 | JGI IMG/M metagenome (GOLD analysis project Ga0224558, IMG submission 180682) | Peat soil microbial communities from Stordalen Mire, Sweden - 717 S3 20-24 | ecosystem: Environmental > Terrestrial > Soil > Wetlands > Peat | place: Sweden: Norrbotten County, Stordalen... | reverse complement strand
CAAAGCAGGTTGTACTCGATTGCCTCCGATATTCGACCGCAGCGGGGCGCGAGCTGTCGGCTCGAAAAGCCGCCCCGCTGCTCGCTTTACCCTGCTGCTTACCCATTAAAAACCTCGAAGAACCTGGTTTTCCACCCCGGGCAGACGAGTGATGCGTGCATTCCGGCGACGCGGCCAATAGATGGAGTTTTTTAACTTGCTTGCGAGGATCGATGCTATCCAGTGACTCGCAGAGATGCCGAACGTGGGGGTGATTCAAGCTGTGCGTGGCGATTGCTGAAGGCCAGTGGTTTATGGCCAGGAGTTGCATGTTCCTCCTAAGCAAAAATCCTGCCTTCAAAATTCCCGTTGACGTCCCCCCAGCGCCGCAAAAAAGGTCCGTCACTAAGAGCAAATCATCGTCTGGCTCTAGCTGCTCATGGTTGAAACGCGTAGAGAACGGGGTTCCGTTCTGCTCGATCAAACTGGATGATTCCGTCGTGATATTCACTCGGCTTTTTGTTCGCCGAGCATGTTTTGGGGGCCGGTGTAAAACTCGGGTTGCGCAGCTCTGCGATGAAGATTGACGTGTGCTCAACGGATTGCGCGTAAGTCCAGAGGAAAAGGCCGCGGATGGAAGTAGGGCCTCCCAAGGGGCACTCACGAGCTCTCTCCTTCACCAAGTGGCTCACCTGGGAACCGGGAGCGTCCTGCAACGTAAGCAAAACCCGCTCGTTTGAGGTCAAGGCCTGACCTGAAGAAGAGCAAGGAGGGCTTTCTTTTCCTTATTAAACTCGACCCAGACCGGGTTCGGAATGACACCGACGCCTTTGCACTCTGCGCACTTGCAGCTCACTGTGACCGTAGATTCAGGGGTGATTTTCATCCGGATTTCTTCTTTTTCAGCCCCGTATCGCGCCACTGCAGGGCCCACTCCAGATCCTTGAGTTGGATGCTGTTTCCTTCGCTCAGGTGCAGCAGCCTGGCCAGCTTAACGAGCTGCCGTATATCGCGGCCGGACAGCCTGTGCTTCTTGGTCAGCGCGCGCGCAACCTCATCGGTGATGGGCAGCTTTTGCAGCTTGCTCTGGTCGCGGCAGATGGCGAAGCGTCCCTCCTCGTCGGGGTAATCATACTTCAAATGCACCATTGCCCGAGAGTAGATCGCGTCGTCGATGGTCGTGCCCTGATTGGTGGTGAGGAAGCAGATGCCGTCCAGAGATTCCAGAAGCCGGAGGAACACCCCCACGATCGCATTTTGGACGATGTCTTCTCCGCGCTTGCGCACGTAGACGTCGGCCTCGTTGATGAGCAGGATGGCATTCCATCGCCTGGCACGAAGCAGTGCTTTGCGCAGGTTCTTTTCGACTTCCGCCGGCTGGATGCCAAGCTGCGCGCACTGGACTTCGTACAGCGGACGCTCGTTTTCCTCAGCGAAGACCTGGGCGCTCAACGTCTTCCCCAGGCCTGGGTCGCCTCTGATGATTATGAGGCACCCTCCGGTCTTGCCACTGATGACGTCCCTGTCGGAGAGATGGATCCCTTCCCGGAGGACCTCCAGGAGTCGCTTTTCATCCCTGGGCAGCACCAACAGCTTTCCAATCTCGGTTTGGTACTTATAGGGCGCGATGTCGGCGATGTGGACGATCACCTCCTCGTGAGCTTGCAAATCGTACATGTAAACGATCGGATGCTCGGGCAGGGAGATGGCCTCGTCCCCTTTTTCGGTCGACGTTTCCTGGTCGTAGTCGGCCTGTTCTTCCCAAAAGGATGCATCGGCATGAAGTTCGTCTTTCGATGGCCTAGCAATGCTGGTGTGGTCCATGACCAATTGGGCCGGGCGCTCTGGATCGACAGGGACATGATATACTTCAGGCTGCCAACTGTTTTCCGATTCCCTGGTCTGTACCCATGCGACTGCGGTGAACTGTTCTCCTTCTTTCTTCGTATACTTATGAAAAAGATCGAGGTGTTCCTGGAACTCTGCGTTAAGTTCGCGGGTTTCGGTGCGAATGCCGGCATCCTCCAAAATATGGGCCATCATTTTCCCTCGAATATCGCAGTTGTGGAAATATGTTTTTTCCTCTGTGCGCTCTCCCAGCAGCACGGCAGCCATTTCCAGGTCCACACTGGGCAATCCGTAGCGGGTGGGGCTGCTTTCTTTGATCCGTTCCACAAAGTACGGAGCCCAACGCCTCAGTTCTTTGTCGAACCTGTAAACCCACTTGTTGGGCAACTCCTTGAGCAACAATGTCAAAGCGTCCTTGAAGGCCCCCAAAGTCTGAACTTTTGTGCCCTTCGGATTCCTGGCGATGTCCAAGAGGCTCTTCAGCTGGCGCTGCAGGCGCTTCAGCTCCGGGGTTTTATCCTGCTGCCCCTGGCAGGCCAAGAATAAGGCATTTCGGTCTTTTTCGCTGATGTGTCGGTGCTCAACCTCCAGGAACATCTGCGTCGTGCGCCTGGACGACTGCACGAGGTCCTTATTTTCCAAAGTGCAATTCTTCAGCAGGGTAACTGGTATTTTTAAAGTCATAGCTTGTGTTTGATTCTATACTGTGCCCGGCGCTCCAGCGGGTTCAGTGGGGCTGTTGTTGTTCACCCAAGCGATCCGACAAGGCTGATTCCAGAACTCCTGACATAGAGTCAACACGAGGGCTCTGGTTTTGCCTCGATATTCCAGGGTTTTTTCTGTGTTTTGAGGCTCGGAAAGGTGCGAACTCAAACCTGTCCGCTTTTTTCGCGCCTGGGCTTACGCTGCGACCAAAATATGGACGCTGATTAATGCATAATCGCAATTTGTTTGCGATGGACCTCCCGGCGAGGCCTTAAACCGTCGCGCACCATTATGCGCTCCTGTTGCGCCGCACACACACAAGTCAGGGGTAGCAGAATTGTGATCGACAGCTTCCATCTGGACGAGTTCTTGAACAATATATCCAAGTGAAATTCCGGAGTTTAATTAGAAATATGTAAACGAATGGAGGGCGCGTTTTATCAAATGGGATTCTGTAGAAGTTTCTCCCACACATAAAATCATTTGGCCGGATATTGTTTATCAACGTTTTCAAAATAGGTAGTAACGTCAAATCCTGAACATTTTCCATTCTCCTGTCGAAACTTGGTTGCGCGTTGGTTCAAGCCTTTGGTTTTGTAAAGCTCATACAGCTTGACGGGTTCCTGCGAGCCAGTATTGCCGGCGTCTTCAAGAACATCGAGGCACCAATCGAGTTTGCCATTCTGAAATTCCGAGTCCGGCAGTTTGACCAAGTAATCATGGATGATGTTCCAGCAATCAAAGTCCGGGCCAGAAAGCGCCATTGTGGCATTAAAATAATTGGTCAGGTCCTTGATGCTGATGCCGCTGGCCTTGGCCTGTATCCATTTGTTTTCCCTTCTGACTTTCAACACGTCAACCAAATTGGTAAGCCACGGCCCGGCATCGTTCCTGGCGAGCTGGCACAAATACCTTTCCCTGAAATCTTCGGCGTTCAAATGTGTTTTCAAGATGCTGCCAACCTGTTCAACCCCAAATTTCAAAAGTGCATTGCCGGCGCTGGTATGCACGATGTTGGTGTCGTTCCATAAGTGTTCCAAAACCGGCAAGAGGCTGACGATTTTCCCGTTGCCGATGGCGTCGGCAACGGCCGCCCGGACTTTGGGCGCAGTATCCACGGCCCCGTTGCGTAATGCCTGCTCCGCAAACCCGGCCGGGAAACGCGGAAGCAAACCTACCGCGCTCGCCCGGATGTTTTCATCGTCGTCTTTCAGCAACTGTGCGAGCGAGTTTGAAACCGCGTCATCATCCATGCCAGACAAAGCGCGAATGGCCGCCAGCCGGCGGGTTGAAGACGGCGCTTTGTTCGCAACCTGTATCAACCGGCCGACAAACGGTTCCAGCACAGTTGTAGCCGTGGGTTCCATCTCAAAGCAACCTATAGCACTCGTGGCCACCGGCTCATTGGTGTTTTCGATCAATGGCAAAAGCGCGCTCAACACGCGGTTGCGCTTGAAATCATCGCTGCGCCGCCAATCTCCAAATGGCTCCCCCTGCTTCAGGCTCATTTGATCCAGTTTGCCAATCGCATAAAGCACATTGGTGGGATTTGAATCGCTCAGCAGCCGATTGAGTTCAAACCAGTGCGCCTCCTTGACCGAAAGGCCGTCGGCTAGCGGTCGCGCGTCTAAAGTTTTCATAGCCCCTTCATCACCGGTTCGCGGAATATCAGCGATCTGCCGAAAAACATCGGGCGCAACCCTCACGCCTTCGGGTGGGGAATAATAACTGTCCGGCTTGTCCATTCGCGCGGCATAGACCAGATAGGATCGTCCAACTTGAAAGGTGAGTGCTGCCGGCGGGGAAGGTCCAGACCAAGCCATCCCATGTCCCCAGCCGGAATAATGTTCAACGACAACCTCAGGCAAAGCCTCGCCTTTCAGCACACTGATAACCTTGAACTTGCTGGCGCTCACCTCCATCTGCGATATATTAAATGCCGCATTGGTAATTCGTGTGTTTGAAACAACCTCCCCTTTGAAAACCAAGTCCGCTTTCCTTTCCAGTTCCTCCAATCGGCCATGCGGTTGGATATAAACGCTGGCGGGAATTTTGCCGGTCGTCAGCGCCAGGCCAAACTGCCAACCGGAGGCGATGGCCATTACACTGCTCAAGCCGGCAGGCATGGATGTCTGGCCGAAGTAGTTGCCACCCCACGCCACAACCGTCCCGTCCCGTTTGAGGGCCACGCTCAGGTGCTCATCCGCTGCAATGGCGGTGACGTCGGTCAATCCCTTGGGCACGTTCGCCTCCCCATAAATGTTGCTGCCCCAGGCGACCACCGTGCCGTCGCGTTTGAGCGCCAATTCCTGTCCGTCTCCCGTGGAGAGCGCCGCCACATTGCTTAAAACGACTCCGCCAACCGAGACCGGATCGGCGGACGCGTATTGGTAAAAGGGATTTGCATTTCCCAGGCTCCACACCGAACCGTCTTTTTTGACCACCAGCGGATTATTTCCCATGGACGCCACCGCAATCACGTTGCTTAAAGACTGGCCTGCGACTTTCACCGGCTGAATGTCCGCCTTGGAACCGTTGAAACGCAACCCCAACACGGTGCCATCATTGTTTATTGCCAGATGATTATCGTAGCCAGCATAAGCGACCGACACGATGTTGCTCAAACCGGCCACCTGGTTGGTGCTCAGCAGATTGCCGCCCCATGCGGCAACGGTTCCATCACGCCTGATGGCCCAGCAGGAATTATCGTTCTCCACCGTCACCGAAACCACATTGCTCAGGCCCGCCGGCACATTTTTTACTCCCAGCCAGCCGATGCCGAAGGTGAATACCGTGCCATCCTGCCTGACCGCCACCCCATTTCCGCGCCGGGCGGCAATGGCGATGACATCGCCCACCATTTCGTTGTCTCTTTCAATGACCCCGTTGGTTTGTTTCGACTGAGGCGTTACGAGCGAACCACCATTGCCCCACCAAACGATTTTACCAGTCTGCCCAAAGCAACATTGGAGGGAGGCAAGCAGCAGGAACAACGCGAAAGCTTTCATGATGATTCAGTTTGCAAGCCAACTATTTGGCCGGCGTCACTTCGGGTTGCTGGAATTTCACGTCAAAATCATCCGGGCGCAACGGCCTCCCCCGCGCATCACCGCGCGAAATGTAAGCGTTGCGTATCGCCTCCTCCGCCAGTTTGGAGACATTCGGATCGGGATCATGGAGGAGCGTCTTAAGCGTTTTCACCCCCTCGTCGGTGCGATTCAAGGCCAAAGCATAGATCGCCTGGCCGCTGACATAAGGAGAGGGATGGGTGGCCAGCGCCACGAGTTTCGCGGTCAGCGCGTCACTGCCGAATTGTTTCGCGAGAATCACGCCAGAGAGTTGGAGTTGGAGAGCCTGGTTGGTGGATGCCAGCAACCGCTCGATCAACGGCCTCAGATCCTCCGCGCTAAAATCTTCCGCGCGCAGGGGGCTTCCAGCCGGGGCCGGGCCCTGGCCGGAGTAGCCATTGGCAATGGTCTCAAAGAGCGGCCGCAACATATCCGGGGAGGGATATTTGAGCAGCACCTTGATCGCCTGCACCCCTGCGTCCGTGCGATTGGATGCCAACACCCTCATGGCTATGGACCTGGTGTCGCCACGCGTGTTGGAATCACCGGCGATGGCGATGAGCCGCGGGGTGAGGGCAGCGTCGAAGTAATGGAGCGCCAGCCATACGCCGGCCTGCCATTCGCCAGGATTGTCCGTCGCCAGGGACCGCTCAATGACCGGCTTCAACTCTTGGTTGTCGAATTCGTGGGCCAGGAGCACTTGTTCCAAGCCTGTACCGTTCAAACCATACTTTGTCGCGGCCTCGAGAATAGTCTTCCGGCTTTCTTCCGTGTGCGGCACGTAATCGGCCAGCGCCGCGGTGGCCCAAAACTTCGCGTTGCCCCCTGCAGCACTCATGACCTTTAGCAAAATCGGCACGATTTCAGGACTGCAAGTGTACATCAGCTTCCTGACCAAATCTTCCGACATGCCGGATGGCTCGACATTATTGGTCAACCCCTGGATGTAATCGTGCATCTCCGATTCGGTGCGCGGCAACACGGTGATACTGATCGGGTCGGATGTGGGGTATCCGGGGTCATATCCGTAAATACCCATGACCTCGTACCGTCCAGGCTCTTTGATCAACGCCCAAAGATTCAGGGCGATGACCTTGGAAAAGGATTCGCCAGGGTGCAGAATACGTGATGCACCCAAGCCACCCATCATACCGGGCTGGAAATGTTGACGCGGGTCGGGAACACTTTCGCCAGCGGCCCTCTTGGCGACGAGTTTGTATTCGCCCATGCGTCCGCCCCGATCGTAATTTCGCTCTGTATATTTGTAATCCGTCGTCCCATGGTTGCTGACGATCAACTCGACGGGAATCTCGTCGCCCTGTCTGATAATGTTGGTCGGGCCGCGAATAACGAGCGACAGGCCCGATTCATCCCCAGCCTTTGCCGAGCCTGAGAGCAGGTGCAGGAGAGAAACAAAAACCAATACTGCAGACGCTGCCTTTGCCACTCCTCCAGCGCTCCGAAGGCCGCAAATGCCTGCGCCGGTTGGCTTGGCGACCGTTGGCACCCGACGAAGAGAACCGCACCATGTTAAATGGAGTCGCCCCGGGCTGGGCAGATGAGTGATTGTGCGCATGCTTTGCATGATTATGCCTGGTTGGGAAGTGTCCTGATCACGGCTTCTTAACTGGAATCTTCATCTTGGGCAACTTCAGCGTTCCCTGCCAGACATGATAATTTAGAGGACTGGGATGGTCCTTCGGGGGAGTGAATGTAGCGGACAAGAAAAAGTCGCTGGTCGAATTTGGCGGAATGATCCAGCACCCACCGGGCACAAATACTTCCAAACCCTCGGGCTTCGATTGAGGACCCAAAAGCATGTCGGCACGCACGCGCACGGTTGATTCGCAAGGCAACGTCACCCAGTAAGGGTTAGCCACCGGTCCACGGATGGCGACTGGTTCCTGAGGAATGGGTTGGTCGAGCTTGTCGCGCATTTCAAAATGCAGATCGGTTCGGATGCCAAACTCGAAATAGACCTCAACGGGGTTGGCCCAACCGCCCGGAAAGACATGTTGTAACTCAAGATACACCCTGGCGTGATTGGCCGCGCTTGGGCTGCGGTCGTCATAAACCAGCAAACGCCCGCGTAGCGCATAATCGGGACCATCACTGACCGTTTCCGACCACTCGCCGGTGGCGATGAGATTTGTATCAGTCTGCCCAAAGCAACATTGGAGGGAGGCAAGCAGCAGGAACAACGCGAAAGTTTTCATGACGGGCGACCGGGCGGCGGTTGCCAGAACAGAGACGCAAGGTTCTGTTTTCATCATAATTTTCACATGTTAGCGTTTTCTTCGCGCATGGCTAATTTGCTGCGAGGGCGTGAATCTCCATGTTGATCTCAAACGGCGTTTCCGGCGGGGCGGCCGTCGCCTTTTGCACCGCGTCCATAAAATCGCTCGCGGATCCGCGTGGAGACTCCCCGGGGTTCGCCGACACGCGATTGGTATAAATGGTCTGTGGTCCGAGTTGGACCCGCTCGTCCAATTGCCAATCCCAATACTGCCGCGCGTGATGAGCCAGGAGGGTGAAGCTCAGACAAACGCCGGTTGACTTGTCGTCCTTGGCGGCTTTGATTTTCACTCCAGGCCCGGTGGAATAGCGCGTAAAATTCGTCGTCAAATCAAGCAGATCCTCCGCGCGTAGCGGCTTGTCTTTGAGAGCTCCAACGCGCGCCGCAAATGCCTCGGAGGGCTTATCGCTTTCGGGGGACCATTCGACCAGTGTGACCTTGGCACACTCTCCTGGAGCAACCGGCGTGTTCCTCGGTTGCGGGAGAGCCGGGGATTTCGCCTGCACGTCGAGCGATTTGGAAGCGGTGGCCGACGAAGGGCTATTTGATTGAGCCATACAAAGGTCGGTTCCAAAAACAACCATGCAGATTGTAACCAAACCCATCGTTATTGTCAGATCATGCTTCACTTCTTCACCTCGATTTTAAAGGGTTTGCTGGGATGTCGCAGCAATGTTCGCCCAAGCCCCGCCGACACCAGGTTCACTCTTTATGACACCGAAGGCGAGCCTTTCTTAGACGAAAAGGAACAATTTTTCCCAAACGGGTACGGACAGCAGGCCCCGGAATTGAACCTGCGACCGCCGAGCCGTGCGCTGCGCTCGACCCGCAGAACCCCACTGCCATGGGCCTAACAATGCCCGCCTGGACAGCCTCCAGGACCAAGCGTTCATAATAGATTAGACGCAAACCTCTCGAAATTACTCCGGAAAAACATCGGGCCTTTCGCGTTTGGAGACGCAGGAAGGTGCGAACCCAAACCTGTCCGCTTTTTTGGCGGCTGGGTTGACGCTGCGCCCAATATGGACGCTGACAAAAGTGACGATCTCTTTCCCAATCTTCGGAACCCGGAAGGCACTCAGATCATTAACGACCGCTGCATGGTCAAAACTCAGGATGGCCACTGCCTGGTCATCGTGTCCGGGATCGTTCTGGTCCATTATGCGTCGGCGGATCGATGGCTGAGGCTTACGCCATGGTTCATCTCGTCGAGCAAGGATGGGCCCGCCAGCAAGATGTGGCCCGGGTGTTTTGTTGCTCGGCACGCACGGTGCGCCGGGACCAGCAACGATTTGGGGATGGCGGCCTGGCGGCCTTGGGCTGCGGCAGCGGATACCCCAAAGGGCGCTTGCGCTTGCCGGCCGCACGCACTGGCTTGATTGACCAACTCAAGGCTGAGGGCCATTCCAATCGGGAAATCGCACGACGCGAACTCCCGTACTTTTTTTGGAGTTTAAGGTGCAAAACCCGTATTGTGAACACCTTCAGAACGAAACGTGGAAAATCAGCGAGATCGTTATGGCCTCCAGGAACGGGCTGTTTTTCCTCGATGTCCTGTCTTTCCAGGGATCTCTCCCAGCTGTTGTAAACACGGCCGAGTCGTCCGAACTTCCCCTGGCGACAAATCTACCCCACATTTGTCGCTTAGATTTGACGATGTGGTCAGGATCTGATCTGGACGATTTGCGCTGTCTGTCCCGGCGCGCAGAACACAGATCATTATTTGCAAGTCCCTCGTAAGCAATGGTCCACCGGCGGCGCGCAACCGGTGACCTGGGCCTGTTTTTCTCAAGGTGCCCATGTGGTGCCGGGGTTCCCCGCTAGCACACGACCGGACTAGAAGTGGTTTGGGATCTCGGCCGTTCTCCCAACATGCAATCAAGGCACGAAATAAAGAGAAATCATTGGCCGCTACCAAGGCGGGCCTCCGATCGAACTTGCCCCATTTTGTACCAGCAAACAAACCTCGCGTTATGAACGAGTTGCCTTCTCATGCAGGCTCTGGATGGAGAGGTATAGCCCAAGCCTAGGAGCCATTCTTTGGGTTTTCCCTCAAAGTACTGGGCGATCTGCTCTCTGCTGGCTGGTTTCCCAGCAATTTGGCTTAACCATTCCAGGAACTCGCGCATCCCAGCAGCGGCATCCGCATTCAATGCCCCCAAAGTCTGTTCAAATGCCTCCCTTTCCCTCTTCTTGAGTCGTGCCGGTTTCCATCGTCCGCTTCTGAACTTGGCTAACACCAGAGATAATACCCAATCACTTTGTTCGTTTATCTGATAGGGTGGTATCTCCAGTGCGACACATGTCATTCTCTCCCAATGAAAAAGGCAAATGGCCGACTGTTTCCAGTTTAAGTAGGGATTCCCATCGCTGTCCAGCCGCTTGCGATTAGCAGCAGCCATAAACAGTAATTCGTCGTTTTGTTCAACCAGTTCTTTTGCAGTAATAAACATGAATGCATTATATGTCCTTTTTGATCAAACGCGCGTACCTTACAGGAGGTTTTTAGGCTGGTGCTTTCCGATGACCCGAAAGTGTAGAAGATTGCTCCCATCAAGCTGTGGAGCTGCTGCTTGTGAGCCGCGAGTTGGAGGACTTATTGTTCGTGCAAGTGAAGTGTGATGCCGGGGACAAATAATAGAATAACGATAGTTCCCTATGGTGAACTCCCCCGCAGATTAGGGCTAGTTACGTGCAAAAGCCTAACTGGGAACACTTTCCGCCCGAAACGCGAACAACTGGGAGATTCTTAGGTCCGCCAGGAACCGGCTGTCATTCCTTTGTGCCCAGCTTTTCCACGGGCCGCTCCAAAGTGTTTTTCAATGCGTCCGAGTCGTCCGAACTACCGAACTTTAGCGTCGTTACTACCTAAAGCAGCCACACGGCCTCAATAATTTGGATCGCTGAGCACTTCCAGGCGCGGTGCAGGTAGCTTAACAGGAAGCAGCCATTTCCACCTCTGGACGAAAGCTGACGAGGAGCAGCACCCGTTGATGTTACCTGAGGCTGCGATTTGATCGATATAGTGTACTCTGGCGGATGACATGGCCGCTATGGCGCATGTATAGCCATTTCTGTGGAGAAAGGTATCACCAACTCTCAGGGCGTTCGCAAGGCTTTTCGGCAATGTTGGAGCTTGGCCGGGTATTTTATATGTATTGGAAGTAGGCAATTGGGCAACAAATGTTGCGCGCCACTCCAGACGCATGCTGACGGTTTTGTCCCATTCAGTCCTATCCTCGGGATTGTAGCGGTCGTCGATGATTTCGAAGCTCGGTTTAAAACCAAAAATATCCTGCTCAGGCACACAGTGTGAAATGCTGTTCGATTGGTTATATGCAAGCCATGCGTTGCGTGGCCCGCCGTTCGTCATGGTTGGGTTCTTAAGGTAGACCAGGCGGTAGATGGCAGTGCTGGCTATATGCCTGATTTTTAGTAGCATATCTCCGGGTGGCGGCGTGGTGATTCTTTTGGCCATTGTTTAGTGTTTGACAGTCTAAACTACCATGGATATTCGGGCGAACGCTTCGGTTTTTGAAAACTCGTCGCTCCGTCTCGCTTCTTCCAAAGCAGATAACCCTTTTTTATCAAGTGTGGCTTGAAGATCCTGGATGGTTACACCCCCTCGAATCTGATCAAGATGCTGAAAGCTCGCCGCACAATGTAGCGCTGTGACTTTGCTTCTCAGGCTTCTGACACTCGCCAACTGTTGCCACGTCGCCCCTCCAGTAACCTGGTCCAGGTGCCCATGAATTGCAGCGTAATGTAAGGGGCTGATGGGGTCTGCCATGAAGTGCTTAGGCATGTCGGGACAACGGCTGAGCTGCTCCGCGGTGGCACCACCGGGTATCTGATCTAATACTCCTAATTTTGCTGCTAGCGCCAGAACCGAAATCAGTCCTCGCTCGTCGAGGGTCATTTGGTGATCCAACCAGATCGCGGGGCTACTTTCGGTCTTGGGCATCTTGCAGAGTTTTGCTTAAGCTCACCGTGCATTTCTTCGGCTGTGGTGATGGGAAAGCGGCATTTTTTCATAAGTTTTCTTTTCTAGATTGTAGTGCGCTTTCTTTGAGTTTTCTTAAATTTGAGAAGTACAGGGGCGCACAGCGTTTACTCGGTGAACTTCTACCTCAAGTTTCGACCGCTTCCAAAAATCCGGCTTCTCCCTCCGGTCTGACACCACAATTTTGTCTTACAAGGAAGGTCTGGGTAAACGGAGTGCCCGATGCCATATCTTCTGGGTCCTTGAGCACACGTTTCCAGATCCTGCGCGGTGTTCAAGCAGGACTGGGCGGCTGCCCGGAATTGATCGATGATGGCTTGGCGCTTCGAGGCCATGCAGGAACGCGAAAGCGGGCTAAGACTCGGCGGCGTGTTTTGAGCCAGTTCTTAGGTGAACGCTTGGGTAAATCCGTGATGTCTGCTCCATTTCGTTCGGATCCGAGCACCTTCCGCAACAGCCGAAATGCCCCTTGGGAGGTGACATTGCCTGTCAGGTACTTCGTCTTCGGGTAGATTTTTGGAAGGCAACGCAGAAACTCACGCAGGAGGGCCTCTCCCAACCCCTGGCGTTGATAAACTTCTGAGATTTCCAGGTGCTCCAGGTGGATCGTCACCTTTCCGCTCGGGCGCCACCAAAGCGATCCGACTGGAATGCCGGACGGGTTCTCGATGGCGAGGTTCCCGTTGTCCAGCTCCGGGCGGATGACTAGGCGCCTGCCGGGGATGCGAATGATTTCTCTCAAAAGGTAGCGTTTTATTGGGCGCCTCCAAAGTCCAAAGCGACGGCCTTTCCTTGGTACTTCGCGCAGTTAGACATTCGATCGTCCCAGGGACGCTGCTCCGGGTGCTCCTGCTGCAGCTCGGACATGAGGGCCATTAGGTCTGTGGCCTCTTTGAACGTAATGTTCATGTCGGCCAGCGGCATCAGCAGCACATCCATCTCGGACTCGCAGGCGCAGTTCTCGCCGCAGGCAACGATCTCCTTTCGTGGCCCGTGGCAGGGACATGTCTTCCTCCTAATTCTTCGGGGGAGAATGATCCCAGGCTTGTAATCCAGCACGGGCAGGCCTGCCTCCAGCTTGGCGTAGGCACGCTGCAGTTCCGCCTCTATCTCGTCGACGACCCCAACCTTCGCAACCGTATTTGATCCTACCTTGAAGATTGCGGCATACCCTCCCCCGCCCAGGTAGCGTGCCCTCGACCAGTCGATCGCTCGGATGGTCTTTGGTTCCCGCTGCTTTGGCTTTTTTGTAATCACTTTAAGTGCAGACCGCTTCGGTGAGCGGAAGAGTTGCGTCCCCCCGAGATGCAATGAGAATTCTCACTTAACTGTCTCGGTTAACTCCGCCAACTCGCCTCGGAGGATGGCGGCCTTGATTTTTTGCGCCTCCTTCCTGCCCTTTGCGCCGGCAAATTGCCGTGTGCGGAGCTTTCCAAATTGCACTCCGTATGTCCCTTTTAGGCATGTTATAGTTGGAACCCCTCCAATGGTTTGGTTATATCGGTTTGCCATCCTTTCGAGATGGGGCTCCACGAAGTGTCCTCCGACCCGGCAGCCCTGGTGATGCTGCGTCATGGCATGGAAGAGTCGCGTGAACACCCGTCGGCGGCACCATTTGGGCAGGACGTAGGCATCCAGAACGTAGAGTTCCTTGTCCGGGCGGCCGTCATATACCTTCATCCAGTCATAGACGATGGTACCAATCAGCTCATCACCTGAAAATGCACCAAGGATGTGAATCTCGGCGGCCACCTCTGGGTCGATAAAGTGGGTCCGTAATTTCAGTATCCCGTCGTAGGTAAAACCCTCGTCGACGGGACGAATGTGAATCTTGGTGCTCATTCTCCATCTGCGACTTCGGCTGCCGGCAGGGCCCCGGCCACGGACATAGGCTTCACGGTGTTCAATCCATTGCAGTTCCATGTGTCTGCCTTTCCCCTAAAATCCCGGGTTTTTGATCTTCTTGCGAATGGGATCCAGTCAGGTGCAGGATGAGTCCACTTTACACTCGACCCACTGGTTTTGAAATGTTTTGAGCGCAGCGTATATCTGATAGGTGATATCGTGCTCCTGGCTGCCCCAGCACAGGAATGGAGTTAACCGATGAGGGTGGCCAGGGTAGGGGTTGAGGAACCGCACAGGTTCCTGCTGGCTGGAGGCGCGGCCGAACAGGGTGATTTCTGCGTTGCCGCAGAACAGCGGGTCCCTGTCGAGCTGGTCGCGCAACCGATCTGAGATCGGGTTTCGGCCGCTCTCGGGCTGTTCGATGTCAAACCCGAGCTTGGGAGTCAGGAGCTGCAACCGCGGCAGCGTTTGCTGGCAGGCATAGTTGACGGCCTCGGCCTCCCTGTTCTTCTCGGCGATCGCTGCCACGACTTCCTCGCGCGGGAAGGCGTCCTTTTCCCACAGCGGGTCACCCTCGACCAGCATGAAGGCATTGGCCCCAAAACAGCTTTCCCTGAAATCGGGATCAAACCACACCTGCAACCGATGGGGCCATTCAAACATCCGACGCCCGCCGGCGCCGCTGAACCAGTAGTAATCTTCGTTGGAGCGGGCCTCACCTTTTTCAGCCCAGGACTCGAATGTCAGGAAGTGGATCACTGCCATCCACTGAAAGACGTCGAGCTGGCAAAGGAACTTCAGCGGCTGTCCGGTGATCTGATTGTTCGGCCAATGCCTGTTTACCAGTGCCTTGAGGTCAGGTTTTATCCCCTGGTGGATGGCGTGCATGGCACTGCCGTTGATCGAATCTACGAGATCGGGCAATCCGCCAAGCTGCATCGGAGCCATCGGGTTCAAATCTTTGGGAGCAGGCTGCGCCGCCAGGTCGAGGCGATAGGCCAACAGCGCTCTTTTCCCAGCCTTTTTTCGAGCCTGCTGGTACGTCCGGGTAAACTCCTCCGCCATCTTGATCGCGCCAACGGCGTCGTCTGTGTGGAGCATCACTCGCCGCAGATTCGTCTCGATCCTATCGAGCGGGTGCAGCTGAGTTACGATATTGGGATTCCAATCAACTTTCATGAGCGTTTTTTGGCCGCTTTTTTGAGTTGAAGCCATCGTTCCACCGTGTTCTCAGGGACTGGGTATGGGTAATACACGGCTGCCACGGAGTTATGCCAGTCTCCACGCTCGTCCGGCTGGATGGGGAACTTGGGGGGCTTGATCTTAAGCCATCGGCCATACCAATCGCCCTTAAGCTTCTTCAACATTTTGCCGGAAAGGGTGTAAACCGTCACATCGACTTCCCAAAGCCAGGGAGCACATCTCCTTCCTGTGCCGATCAACCGGCTGCCTGCCATTTTAGCCTCCTCGCAATCTTTCTTGCTCTTGGCGAGCCGGGTCACGATGCCGATTTCAGGCCGGCGAGATTGCGATACGGCCACCCAATCCCCGACCTTGAACACCGGCTTGGTGCATGTCTGAGTGGCCGGGAGCCGCCCCGGCCGCTCAGAAAGATGGCCGAGGAGGTCTTTTGGGTTCCAGGTGAGGCCGTAATCCGTGCGTTTGTAGAAGCGCCATGCGAACTTGACGTTGCGCTCTTCGGCGGTAGGGCTGAGAAGAATCTCGGCGGCGATGCGCAGGCCGGCGTGGAGATAGCTGGGGTGGGCATTTTTCGGCATCTGCATCAGGTTGGAGTACTCCCGGCTCATCGGGTAATAGTCGCCGAAAGTGCTTCCAGCTGGGGAGACGAGGCCCGCCTTTTGGAGAGCCTCCCGCCCGATCAGCCTCTGCAGCCTCTTCAGCGTGGTCTGATGGGGTGGAACTTGCACGCAGGTCTTGCCCTTTGGCTCCCACTTCCATCCTCTCGCGGCTTTCTTGCCGTTGGCGATCATTTTCTGGATGTAGGCGCTGATGCCGTACTGATCGGCAATGTTAAGGACCTCCCGGCGAATTTCGGCGGCGACCTTGGGGCCAACCCTCGTGTAGCCGGCAAAGAGCGCCTCGTTGACGCCCGCCGGCCCAACGTCGGCGATATAGCTGACTCCATCCTTTTCGACCCACTTCATCCCTGTCCCGATGGAGCAAAGCAGGTGGTCGTAAACGCTGATGCGGTCCCGGTAGATGGACTTGTAGCGGTATCTGGGGTCGAGCTTTAACTTCAGCCACTCGTTCATCGTCTTGTAGGGCTTGCCCTCCAGAGGCAGGGCGACGTCGTTGAACTCTGGATCGTTGGAGACGGTGACGCCCCATGCATCGTAGATGAGGTCCTGCTGGGCCTGGGTGATGTCTTTAAGATCCAGGATGGCGTCCTTCGGGTTGGTCCAGTCCTCGGAGAGGACGCGCCCGCGGTGGAGGCCGGAGTAGTGCATCATGACCCAGGCCAGATGGGAGGGGTTCTCCTCAAAATAGGAGATGCGCTGGACCGCAAGCTTCAGCAGGTCCATTGCAAGCTCACCCGGTTGCTTCTTTTTCATGCCTTTTATGGATTGCCCATCTCTGCATTATACGTACAACTGTTCGTCTTCAATGGCGATCATGACCATGGTGACAGAATGCTTGATTTGTTCCTCGCGCGGCATGCGGCCTTGCTTGGTATCCCGATGATGCCAATACGGCAGCCAGAAAATCAGGCTTGCTGCAAAGGAAGCCCCAGTCCTCGAACGAAAATGCGGCGGCGAACTCGGTCGTTGATAACTCTTCGCTCATGTTGGGGTTGCTGTTTGTGCGTGAGCAGTTCTTACCATTGCATGGCGGTCCTCGAATATCTGGATTTTGAGCGCTGCAAGCGTTGGCTTCGGACCAAGTTGGGAGCCATGCTCCGGGTCATGCCGTATCGGCCGATACGGAAAGCGTTTGAACGCAGGTGCTTGGTCCGCCACTTTGCCCAGCAAAAAAGGCCGCCGCGCCCGAATGAATCGGTGGACGCCCGCCCGTCGTCCTGAGTCGTGGCTGACGGTGGCAGAAGAGCGGCGATTAACACGTCACATGCAAAACCGCAAACGCCTCCCCGCGCTGTACTGAACCCAGGAGCTGACAGGCTTGCTCTGTCGGTACTGCGACCAGTTTAATCCCTCGGCGCTTTGCCTCTGCCTCCACTGCCGGCATGATCGGCAGTTTTCCATACACGCCCGTGCCAACGATCAATTGCTTTCCTCCCCAGGGGATGTCCTCCTCGGCGGACAGTGGGGTATGTCCGTATTCATCGCGAAATCTCTTGGAGACGCCCTTCTTCCGCTTCTTTACCTCGCCGGCTTGGATCACGATGTCGTGGGCGTAATGTTCGCCGTCCAGTTCGATTTCTCCGAATCCAAGAACTTTCGCTTTCATGGCGCTTCCTGTTGCAGCAGCACGATAACCCGCCGATGGGCGTCCCGCAAGAGGAGCTAACCCGGCCTGGTGTGAATTTGACCCGCCAAATGTCCGATGGTAAAATCGCGGGCATGGCTACTGCGCTTGCAGAACTCCGCCAGGCGGATTCGAACCCGCGGCAACTCGCCCGGAAGGCGATGAAGAATCCTCGCTTGTTGGAGGAACTCAGCAGGGGCCTGGATGCAAATCAGACCCGCATCAAGTACGAGCGTTCGTTCGGCGCCGGCCGCCTGCCTGCCTTGCGCCGGATCGTCTGCAGTTCAGACCGCGCGATTGTGGACCGCCGCCCAGAGTGGTTTGACCTTGCTCGCCAGGTGATCGCCAATCGCATGCCGCAAGCGCGCATCGTGAGCCCTGGCCTTGAGGAGAGCGCTCAAGCAGGGGGCTGATGAAACTCATCCCGATCAAAGTCGAATGCTACGCCGGGGCCAAGGCCGACGAGACGCCGCGCAGGTTCATCCAGGAAGAAATGCCCATCGAAGTGGGCGAAGTCCTCGACCGTTGGTACCAGGTCGAAAGCAAACCCGAGTGGCCCTGTGCGGACTATTTCAAAGTGCGGGGCATGGACGAAAACGAGTATCTGCTCAAACACGACCTGGAATCGGACGAATGGTTTCTGGCACAGCAGGGGTGACCATGCACAAGGCTCTCTTTATTTCAATTGCGCCAGTCGTTGCCGTATCTTCAACCATGGGTTCCGAACCGCCGCCTGGAGAAAATCCGCCGTGGCGCGGATAACTGACCGGTCTTCACGATGGCCCCCATTCACGAACTGCTGAACCGCATCCGCTGGGACCCCGAATTTGGCCGGGGGAACTTCGAGTTGGGCTACTTTGACCGCGTGGAGGGCCGGGTCATCGTCGTCCCGTTTCGCGAACTGGATTTCCCAAGAGACGACCCGCAGGCGTTCCGGCTCGAAGACACTGAGGGCCGGATTCATCGCGTACCCTTTCACCGCGTTCGGGAAGTATACAAAGACGGCCAGCGCATTTGGCATCGGCCGCAGGCCGCACCATGAAAAGCCGTTCTGCCTCTTGATTCCCGGAGCCGTTGCCACTATTTTCCGCCGTGAAAAACCTATGGGAGGCAAACCTCTTGTCAGCGGCAATCTGGCGGGTGTGATCAAGCTCCCCGCACCACGCCCGGACAGCAAAATATCCGTTGAATCGGCTTTGCGCCGGCGACGGTCCGTCCGGGAGTTCAGAAGGGGAGCACTGACACTGGCGGAGACTTCGCAACTGCTCTGGGCTGCCCAGGGCATTACCGGCCCCGAGGGCCAGCGCACGGCGCCTTCGGCCGGCGCGCTTTATCCGCTGGAGGTTTTTCTCGTGACGTGTGACCAGGACGAGTTGCCCGCCGGCGTTTACAGATATCGGCCTCAAGGCCACGATTTGATCCCTGTGTTCCAAGGGGACCAGCGAGCGAATTTGGCTGGCGCGGCACGGGAACAAGACTGGTTGAAGGACGCGCCGGCAACCATTGTCATCGCCGCGGTTTACGAGCGAACAGCCAGGAAATACCAGCAGCGGGCGGAACGTTATCTGCGCATGGAGGCCGGGCACGCCGCTCAGAACGTCCATTTGCAGGCCGTCGCGCTCGATCTGGGGACCTTCGTAGTCGGCGCCTTCGATGATGCCGGGGTGAAGGGGGTGTTGACACTGGCCGTGAACGAGCAACCACTGTGCTTGATGCCGGTCGGCAAGCCTCGCTCGTAGCCGCACTGCCGCCGTCGACTCGGCATTGACGGAACTGCCGTAGCGCCGGCAATTGGCCGATCCGGAGCAGCAGCAACCGGCGCTGGCTGGCGCACGAAATAGTTCAACAACCTGTTCCACAGCTTCTTTCAGGGAGATTTTCGTTCAAGCAGGGCTCCGCCGATCCGGCTGCATCGCAAAATTCACGCTCACGGGCGAGACACTAACGCAGTTGCGCAGTGTGACCGATTTGATGGTTATCGGTTGAAACAAGTGAGGCCGGCGGTTGGAATGAATGCTCATTATGGGGGAACCGTAACACCGTTTTGGTGCGGTGAAGCCAAAGTTTAAGTTCTAACACGCGGGAGTTAAGCTGGGGCCAAGCGGATCAAAACAATTTCAGATATTGTGCCAATACGCATCGGTGCGCTTCAAGTCCCCGTACCGTTGCTCGTCAGAACCAGCAGCTTGCCGAACTGGTTCAGTCCGCAGCTAAATCGCCCGTGAACGCGCGCCGCCACCCATGTAGTATTGATCGTGCATCCACCGCAAGAAATCATCAAGCAGGGGACCGAAGAGAGGCAGGGAACGCCAACGTGCGAAGGAACGAGGGCGAATCTAAACGAGGAGAGATTTTATGTTCATCCCGTGAGAGATGTTCCTCTCACAGATCTCCCGTCAATAATGTTGATTTGAAAACCTCGCCAAAGTCCGCCGGCGCAGCAGAAGGGCGCTCAACTCAACTTTATTGGGCGCTCAATATTATATTACCGAGAGGCCGTTTGAGAATTGCATGCGCGCGCATTTCTGGACAGGACGCCTTGTCCGCTCGCTCAAGAGCGCCTGCCAGTTCATTCGCGTGACAACTGGTGCTCATGTCACCGGGCGGGTTTCTAGTTTCGGTTCGAGTCGGTCTAGCACGCGCAGCAGGCCATCGAGGATCGTCAACGGATGCGGTGGGCAGCCGGGAATGTAGAGATCAACCGGCACGACCGAGGCAGCACCATTTAGAATCTGCGGATTGCCAACGAAGGGTCCGCCAGCAATCGCACAGGCGCCGACGGCGATGACGATTTTTGGCTCCGGCACTGCGTCCCAAGCTTTCTTCAAGGCAAGCTCCATATTCTTTGAAACGCAGCCGGTGATGAGCAGGCCGTCCGCGTGACGAGGAGAGGCCACATATTGGATGCCGAAGCGACTGAGATCCCACCCGATGGTGCCGAGCACGTTGGTGTCCGCTTCGCAACCGCCACAGCCGCCGGCGCTCACCACACGTAAACGCAGCGAACGGCCAAAAAGCCGGCGTAGTTTCTCTTCGAGGGCGGCGGCGAGGCGGACCTGTTCATGGCCCGGTTCGCCGAGGACGAGGTCTTCTCGACGACGCACGGACATGCGGTGATCGCCGGTTTGCGTGATGGCTTTCGGCGGACAAACTTCCACGCAGGCAGCGCAAAAGATGCAGCGACCGAGATCGAGCGCCACAGGCTTGCCGGTCGGGCGTGTAATGGCTTCGGTTGGACAAACGGAAAGGCAAGCGCTGCACCCGTCGGCGCATTTGCTGGAGTCCACCTTGAGCGCGCCGCCATGGCGGTCGGGCAGCGCCGGGGCTGGGCCTTCGGGATAAGCCATCGTTTCGCAGCCGCGCTTCAAGCGATGGGAAATGGTATCAATGACAAACATGGTTTGGGGGCGGCATCATAAATCAAAGCCGCAGTAGGAGAGGTTGAAGCTCTTGTTGCAAATGGGGAAATCCGAAATGGCCGTGCCCCGCAGCGCCAAGGTCATCCCGGTCCAGTTGTGGAACGAAGGGTCAATGATCTTGTAGCGGCGGAAGCGTCCTGCTTCATCGGTCAAAGCAACGTGGCATACTTCACCGCGCCATCCTTCGACGAGCGCCACGGCAAATGTGTCGGGTGCGGGCGACGCAAGTTCACTACGCAAGTCCCCCTCGGCTGGCGAGACAAGTTGTTCCTGCAAGTATTCTCCCGAGCGTTTGATTTCCAGCGAGCGCACCCGGGCGCGGGCGAAGACATCACCACCGGGCCACACGGAGATCGGAACTTGGGCAAAGCGATGCCAGCCTGCTGGATGATCATAACGCACGTCGCGCACCAGACCGCAGGCGCGCGCCGCCGGGCCGACCATTCCAATTGCAGCGGCTTGCGCGGGAAAGACGACGCCGACGTTTTCAAAACGCGCGCGGACGGAGGCGGCGTCCCAAAACCACTCGACGGCCTGCTTGGTGTCAGCGAGTGCAGTTTTTAGGCGTTCCAGCAACTGCGCCGCGCGTTCAGGTTCGAGATCGGGACGGCAGCCGCCGGGTCGCACGAGGCCGCGGCCGAAACGATTGCCGCAAATCAGGGCGGTGAGATTGAGGAAGTCGCCACGAATCTTGCCGCACGCTGATTGAGTGGGTAAAAACGCCACGTCACCCGCCAACGCGCCGATGTCGCCGGTGTGGTTGGCGAGACGTTCAAGTTCGAGGGCAATCGCCCGCAGCCATTGCGCCCGCAACGGAGCTTCCGTCCCGGCGAGAGATTCCAAAATGGTCGCGTAGGCAGTCGCGTGGGCGATGGTCGTATCACCAGCGACGGTTTCCATCTGGCTTATCGTGGCGCGATGCGGACCGCCGGGGAGCGCCACTTCGACGCCGCGATGCTGATAGCCGAGCGCAATTTCCAAATGCAATACCTCTTCCCCCGCGCATTGAAAACGGAAATGGCCCGGCTCAATGACGCCCGCGTGGATCGGGCCGACGGCAACTTCGTGAACCTCGCGGCCGTCCACGCGGAAGAATTCGCCGTTGGCAGGCGCGTTGCCCGCCATGCGCCGCACCGGTTTCAACCACGGATGGCCTTCCGGGATAAGGCCGTGCTGCTCCCAAACTTCACGCTCGAACAGGTGTGCCTGCGGATGCGTCGTCGTAAGCGATGGATACGAACCGGTGAACGGCGTGCTGCGAGCAACGGCGAGAGTGTTATCGGCGTCGAAGGCGAGCACCGCAACGAGGCGCGTCTCTCCTCCCTCCGGCACGCCGAACCATGCACACAAACGCGCACCGCGCGTCAGTTCGCTCCCCGTCGCACGAACAAATTCGGCTGACGGCCACGCGGGCACTTCCGCCCAGGAGATGCTGGTGGCGTTGGCCAGGAGGGCAAATGAGGTGGAGGCGCTCATGGAGTCGGAAAAAGCTGGGCAACTGCTGCCGACCAGGCTTCGCGCAATATCGGCGGAGTAAAAAGTCCAAGCCACAAGGACAAGGCGAGCAGCACGAGCGGCGGCGCAATTACTCCAGGCGTTTCGACAAAGCGTTTGGCGTTCGTCCGCGTCGTCGGGCGCGGGCGTCCGTCCACGATGCCAAAGACCACGCGCGTCATTCCGAAGAACGCGAGCAGCAGGCAACCGAGAAACACCGCGGTGGCAACTCCCTGCCCGGAGGCGAGCGCGGCGCGCAGGACCAGCAGTTCGCTGAAGAACGGGGCGAACGGCGGCAAAGCCGTCACGGCGAACATGCCGGCGACAAAAATCGCCGCCGAGCGCGGCGTGAGCACCGACATGCCGCGCACGTCGTCCATCGAAGGCGAGCCTGCCGCGCGACGGATGTTGCCCGCGCTCAGAAACAGCGAGCCTTTGGTCAGGCCGTTGCTCCACACATGGAACAGCGCCGCCGCCACGCCCGCCCCGCCGAGCGCGGCGCCGATGCTGAGAATGCCCATGTGTTCAACACTTGAATAGGCAAGCATCCGTTTGAAATCGCGCGTGCCTAATAGAAACAAGGCCGACACCAGCATCGAAAACAATCCGATGACCAGCAACGTCCGGTCAGCGATGTGGCCTTCGCCCGCCGCCCCGACGACCGCGCGGACGCGCAGGATCGCCGTGAATGCCACGGTGGTGACGCCGCCCGCCAGAATCGCGCCGACGATACCGGGGGCTTCACCATAAGCGTCAGGTTTCCAGGTGTGCATCGGCGCGAGACCCATCTTCGTGCCGTAACCAACCAGCAGCAGCACCCACGCGGTCAATACCCACGGACGCGACAAGCCCGCGCCTTGAGCGGTCAGCGCGGTAAAAGTCAAATTGCCCACGCCACCGCCATGCAGGGAAGCATATCCCAGACAGAAAGAGCCGAGCAGCGACAGCGCGATGCCCGTGCCTCCCACGAGCAGATATTTCCAAGTCGCCTCGAAGGCGCGGGGCGTACCGTTGAAGTGCAGCAGCGGGACGGTGGCAAGCGTGACCGCTTCGGTCGCGATCCAGAGCAACCCCAAATGCCGAGCTTGATGCCCGGCGCTCAACAAACCGAGCACTATGAGCAGCATCGCAACAAACACGCGGTTGGGCCGTTCCGACCGGATGCGCAGGTAAGAGACAGCATAAGCGGCGCAGACCAGAAATAGCAATGACACTACCGGCAACACCGCCCGCGCGAGCGGATCAAAACCGAACCAGTCGCCCGGCGCGACTACCGGCGGTTTGATGAACAGCCAAAAAGCCAGCACGACATGCGCGAAACCAAAGACCGGCAGCAGCCAGGGCCGGGTGCTATTGCCCGGCCACACGGCGGCGATGGCCGCGCCCGCCAAAGGCACGACGATGAGTAAAAGATGGCTCATTCTCGGAGCGTGGTGAGTTTGCGGGTGTCGAGCGAATCGAAGGCACGTTGGATGCGATCCACGATGATGCCGATGATGAATACGCCCACGGTGACATCCAGCAAAATACCCGACTCCACCAACCACGGCGTCGAGTGGATGAGTAAGAGGCCAAAGAGGTAGATGCCGTTTTCGAGAATCAGATAGCCGCAAACCTGCGAGATGGCCTTGACCCGGCCGATCATCAAAATGAAACCGGTCAATACCGACGCAATCGCACCCGGCACCAGGAGTGATCTGGCATGTTCCGGCAACAGCGGCAACGCCCGTGCCAGCGCCACCGCCGCGATGGTTCCGCAGGCCCCGAGCAAGAGCGACGGCACATAACCGAGGAACGGTTGAATCTCGCGCTCGATATTCGCCGCCCGCATCGCGCGCCGCAGCAGCCCGGGAATCACCAACCCCTTGCCGACGAGCGTAGCAAGCACCACCAATAGTATCCGCCAGTCGAGATTTTCAGCCTCCAACAGCAGCGGCATCAGGCCGAGCAACATGCCCTGCGCGGACATGGCGCGGATGAGCGATGGCAACCGGCTGGTGCCCAGCGCGAGCAGGTTTAATCCCATCGCCAGACCGATCAGAAGATTCAAAGCCTCGCCACTCATTCGGCACCGCCTTTCCATGCGACCAGGAGTGCAAACAAACAGAACAAAAATGCCGTCGTGAGAAGCAGTGGCACACGACGAAACGCGAGCCGCGCCAAAAATGATTCCACCAGCCCCACACTCACCGTCACGACCAGCACGCCCGCCACCAAAGCACCCGCGGCGACAAGGGGCGATGATTTCCCCGTTGGCAGCACCGCTTGAACGAGCAGCAAAGCGAACAGCAGGAGCTTCACGGACGCGCCATGCAAAATGGCGGCGAGTGGCGGCCCGCTGTGGTCCAGCACCATGACTTCATGAATCATCGTCAGCTCCAGATGCGTGTTGGGATCATCGAAGGGCACGCGGCAATTCTCCGCCAGCAAAACGGTGAACAAACCCGCCGCCAGCAGCACCGCGCCCGCGCCCGCCGAAGGGGAGAGCATCGTGACCAGGGAAACACTTCCGGTCTGAACGCTCAGTGACAGCACCGCCGCGATGATGGCAGCTTCCGCAAGGACCGCATAACTGACCTCGCGCGCCGCGCCCATGCCCTCGAAGGCCGAGCCTGTTTCCATCGCAGCCCACGCCGTGCAAAATCGCGCCAGCGCCAGCAGGTAAATCAGCAACAGCACGTCGCCGCGAAAACTCAGTATGCTTCCCGCCGGCCCCAGGGGCATCAACATTGCCGCTCCCGTCAGTGCCACCCACGCCACCGCCGGACCGGCGACGAAACCCGGCGACGCCAGCGTGCTCAGCACCACGCCTTTGCGCCACAGTTTCGCGAGATCGTAGTAAAGCTGAAGCACCGGCGGTCCACGTCGGCCTGCCACCCGCGCTTTTACCTTGTTGATGATGCCTGGCAGCAGCGGCGCGAGCAGCATCCACACTGCGAGTCGGAGAACGAGGTCGAGTATCAAGTTCATGGCGCGCCTCCTAGTAACACGAGAACCCCCAAAGCAATCAGTCCCGCGACCACATAAAGAATGTAGAACTGCAGACGCCCATGCTGCAAGCGGCGCACAGATGTGGACACTTGCATGATGGCCACGCTCACCGGGCCGATGATTCGGTCCAGGACCGTTTCAGGAATACGTTCCAAACGGATGGCTTCTGCCGGAAAAGGGCCGCGCGGTCGGCGCATTTTACGCTCCGGTTGAAGAACCCAACCAAACCAGCCTGCGACGATTCCGCCGAATGACGCGCTGGTGTATTGCATCCGCGCGGCTGGCATCGCGTAACCGCAATCCCACGTCAGACCGCGACGCAGGCTGTTGGCGTGCGCCTTCCGCCACAACCACGCCGCCGCCATCAGAACCAGAATCGCCAGCCCCACATGGACCGCACCGAGTGTCAGCAACGGCGCGGGCGCTTCCACCGTAATCCAAGCCGGACGCCAGCTTCCCACCACGCGCGCGACCACCGGCCAGAATAGAATTGGAGCCAGGCCAATCGTCACGCACACGACCGCCAGCGCCAGCATCGGCCCGCGCATCCACATTCCGCATTCGTGCGCGTGGGTTGCGACCTGTGTGCGTGGCGCGCCGAGGAAAATCATTGCGCCCGCCTTCGCAAAACTCGCCATCGCCAAGGCCCCGGCCATTGCGAGCATGATCGCCGCGGGCATGGCCGCCCACGCTGCCGGCCCTTTGCTCGTCGCCGCGTCGAAGAGCCCGAGATATACGAGCCATTCGCTGACAAACCCATTGAGCGGCGGCAGAGCTGAAACAGCGAGTGAACCGAGCACGAAAAAGCCAGCCGTCCACGGCATCGTGCGCCACAATCCGCCGAGTTTGCTCATCTCCCGCGTGCCCGTGGCGTGCAGCACCGAACCAGCGCCGAAGAACAAGAGCGACTTAAACGCCCCGTGGTTCCAAACGTGCAACAGCGCCCCGGCGAACGCGAGCCGGCCCCAAAGCGCATCACCGTGCGTCACCGCGAGCAACGCGGCGCCGACACCAATCAGGATGACGCCGATATTTTCCACCGAAGAATACGCGAGCAGGCGCTTGAAATCGTTTTGCGCGAACGCGAACGCGATACCCAGCAACGCGCTCGTCGCACCGAGACCGATCACCACCCAACCCGCCGCCGATGGAACGGGCAGCCATCCGCTGAAGCGCACGATCCCATAGATGCCCATCTTGATGGCCACGCCCGACATGATGGCGGAGACGTGGCTGGGCGCATTGGCATGGGCGGAGGGCAGCCAGATGTGCAGCGGAAAAAATCCCGCCTTGACCCCGAAACCCACCAGCGCCAGCCAGAATAACGGAGCCAGCCCGGTTTGTTCACGCATTGGGCCGAGGTCCCAACCGCCGGTGCGCGCGGCCAGTGTGCTGAAGAAGGCGAACAGAAAAACCGTACCGGCGTGCGAGGCAACCAGATACACCCAGCCGGCGGACCGGACCTCGCGCCGCTGCCTATCGAGTGTAATCAGGAAGTATCCGCACAAAGCGAACAATTCCCACGCAATGAGAAAATGCAGGCCGTTGGAAACCGTCAGCACCAACCCCATGCTCAAGAGCATTGCGCTCCACCAAGCACGACCGCGCGGCGCAGAGTCCGGGTAACGATGTTCCGACCAATAGTCACGGGCATATATCGCACCCGCTCCACCTCCCACGCACAACAACACGAGGAACAGGGCGCTGACTCCATCGAGTCGCAGATGAACGAATTCACCTCCCAAAGAAAACGCGCTACGCCATTCCCAATCCGGCGCGCCCAGCAACACCATCAACGCCGCGCTCAACCCGGAGACCGTGCCCGCTAAGGTCAAGCCGAGCCACGTCCGGGAGAGCCGCACGCCCACGACGACGCCCGTTGCCAACGTCAAAAATGCGAACAACAAGAGCGGCCCCGGCGTCATGATTTCACCTCCGGTTTGAGGCCATTTGCAGATGCCGCATCAACCGCATCAACCGCCTGGAAAATCTCCTCGTCGGTCGCGCCCTTGACGACCAGTTCGCGCAGCGGTCCGCGGGCAAGACTGCGGCTAATCCGCGCCAGTAAATCGAGGTGTGCCCGCGGTGAGGGCGCGATGAAGAAACAAAGCCGCGTGATCGGCACATCATCGGGAGCCACTTTCTCCGGCGGCAACGCGTCGCGCAGGAACAAGAACGAAACCGTGCCAGAGTCGCGGCCCAGCGTGATGCGCGTGCTCGGATGCGGCAGGGCGAAGCCGCTACCGACGGGTGCCATCGTCACGCCGCCTTTCACGCGGAGCCGCTGTCCGAGCAGTCGGCGAATGGGCGGTGTCGCTCCGGGCAGGGCGGTGACGATGCGCTCGAAAAGCGCCGGCACGTCCGCCGCCGCCACGTCGCGCCAGATGCCACCAGTGCGCAGCAACGGCCCGAGCCGCAAGCTGGTTCCGAGTAAGGACGTCTCTGGTGCCAAGAAACCGGCTTTCGCCGCGAGTCCGCGCTTGACGGCCCATTCCGCCACCTGGGCGCGATCAAATAACAACCGCCCCCGATCTGGGGTGTGTGGCAACCCTTCGTTGCGAATCCAGTCGTCCACGACGGTTTCCGATACCCCAAACGACTCCGCAACCTCGATGAGATTCAGATACATGGTCTCAAAACTCCAACGTCATTGCCCGCCTCCGAACAGGACCAACACCGCCAGCGCCGCCAAACCGATCAGCAAATACAACAGGTAGGATTGCAGCCGTCCGTGCTGGAGGCTGCGCGCCGCCCTCGAGACGCGCATGACGAGGTCGCCCACCGGCGCGACGACGTGTTCGAGCACGGTCTCCGGGGTGTGCGCGGCGAAACTCGCGCTGGCCGGGAAATTCATTTCGGGCCGATGCTCGTGCCGCACGGGCCGCAAAATCCATGCGAACCATTCGGTGATGATGGCGGCGAACGAACCCGCCGTGTATTGCATCCGTGGCGTTGGGAGAACGTAACCACAATCCCACGTCAGCGCGCGCGTCGAAATGCCGCGTTGCACACGCCGCCAAAGCCAGACTGCCGCCACCAGCGCGAGCACCGCCAGCGCGACATGAAACCGGCCGAGCGCCGACAGCGCCACGGGCGTCGCCGTTCCGACCCAGCCGGGATTCCACACATCCACCGCCCGCACCACCGCTGGCCAGAAGACGACCGGCGCGAGGCCAATCGCCACGCACGCCGCGCCCAGCAACATCATCGCCCCGCGCATGGCCGGGCCGCTTTCGTGCGCATGGGCCGCCGCTGGAGAACGCGGAGCGCCCAGGAAAACCACGCCGCAAACTTTCGCAAAACACGCCAGCGCCAGCGCCCCCGTTACGCCGAGGAGAATTGCCGCCGGAATCGCAGCCCAAGCCGATGGGCCATGCGCCATCGTGGCATCGAACAAGCCGAGATAAACGAGCCATTCGCTGACGAAACCATTGAGCGGTGGCAGCCCGGAAATCGCCACCGCGCCGAGCGCGAAGAGTGACGCCGTCCAAGGCATCGGGCGCCACAATCCACCGAGCCGGCTCATCTCGCGAGTGCCCGTGGCGTGCAATACCGAACCGGCGGCGAAGAACAAGAGGGACTTGAACAAGCCGTGATTCCACACATGGAGAAGTCCGCCTGCCAACGCGAGCCGACCCCACGGCGCGTTTCCCTGGCCCATTGCCACCAGCGCGAAACCCAGCCCAATGAGAATGATGCCGATATTTTCAACGCTGTGATATGCGAGCAGACGTTTGAGGTCGTGTTGACCGAGTGCAAAGGCAACACCCAAAACGGCGCTGGCCACACCGAGCAACGCCACCACCCAGCCGGCCTCCGGCGGCACGGGCAACCAGCCGCTGAATCGCACAAGTCCGTAAATGCCTAGCTTCAGGGTCACGCCCGAGAGGATAGCCGAGACATGACTTGGCGCGTTCGCGTGTGCCGAGGGCAGCCAGACGTGCAGAGGGAATAAACCGGCTTTAAGGCCAAACCCAGCCAGCGCGAGCCAGAACAACGGTGCGAGTTCAGGACGGTCGCGCAGGGAGGTGAGATCCCAACTTCCCGTGCGCGCCGCGAGCAGCGCGAAAAACGCAAACAGGCACATCATGCTCACATGCGACGCCGCAAGATAAAGCCAGCCCGCCGCCCGCACCTCGCGCTTTTGCCGCTCCAGCGTCACGAGAAAATAGGCGCTGACGGTGAAAAGCTCCCACGCGATGAGAAAATGCAGGCCATTAGCCGTGAGGAGCACCAGCCCAAGGCACAGCACCAATACGCTCCACCAAACACGGCCTGACCGGGCCGAGCGCGGGTGCGCGCGTTCCGTCCAGTAATCCCGGCCATAGACCGCACCAGCCCCGCCGACCAGACCGAGCAATGCTAGGAACAGCGCGCTCACTGCATCGAGCCGCAGATGCACGACCTCGCCCCCAAGGGTCAGAGCGCTGTGCCAATCCCACACAACTCCGGTGGTCAGCGCCACCGCCGCCGCACCCACCCCGCCTGCCGCACCCACCAGAACGCCAGTCAGCCACAGCCTCGGCACACGCGTTCCAGCGAAGATGCTGGCAAGCATCCCCACGCCGGTTATCGTGAGCAGAAGTTCGATCATATTATCTTTTGCGCCGGGCAAAGTAATAGCACACCGTCACAATAACGGGTCTCAACAGAGTGCTTCTGAGGCGTGACCGCGTGAACTGGGCTTACACGTTGCCGCTCGGGAAGGTAGTCGCCGGCGCGTCTTGTGGCAATGCGCGATTTCCGCTTGTCGCGATTTCCGCTGACCAGGGGAACCAGGGAATCCAGAAAAACTGCGCAAGCTGGCGGCGTCCAAAATGGCGAATGAATCTCCCAATCAGACTTTGCAACCCATGGCGCTGGTCCATGAGGCGTGGCTGCGGCTGGTCGGAGATGACAATCGGCAATTTGCCAATCGTGCTCATTTCTTATCCGCCGACGCCGAGGCTATAGTCGCGCGAAAACTTTTGAGCGTCGCCGTGACCTGCGGGCCAGACTCGAAGGAGAGAAACTACACGAATTCGCTTCGGGGATTTTGAGGCCTGGCATCTGGCGGAGTCCGACCGTTCTATCGCTTTGGGCAGGGCAGTTAATCGTGAACTATAATATGGTCCCACGCGCCCGTCACCCCTCTTCCCACAACTGGAAAGCTTCCCTTCGCAATCACTGCGGCAGCATGGTTTCGGTCGACTTCCTCACCGTTCACGATTTTGTTTGTTGGCTACATAACTTTAAGCCGGCGAGTTTGGTTATTGCGTTAGCCGCTTTAATTTTTCTAGCAATTCATATGGCGTTGGACGCGTGGAGAGCGCCAGTCCGGAGGCGGTGAAATCGGGTTGCGCCTCCGTTAACGCTTTGCTAATTTCGGACTCGAAGAGATAGTCCGTCAGATCCTGTTCTTTCATGCTAAGGGCCTTTTTCCACACAACCGAGACCGCTCGGCCAAACGCACGCCAGTTGAACCATGCTGCGCGGTCCGAGGTCGCTTCGAACAACAGGTGCCAGCCCTTATTCGCATCGAGGGAATACTCCTTTCGATTGCCGTCAAACCGGGTCTGGAAAAGCTCAGCAAGTTGCATTTCCACCAGCGTGTCCTGCACCCGGCGTTGCGAGTAGCCGAGTTCGCGCGCCAATCCGCTGGCTGTCCCGTGTCCATGCGCCACCAGCCACGCGAAAACATCGGCGCGGATATTCACCCCAAAAAAGGCGCGGCATTTTAAAATCAGGTTCGTCGGCGTCCATCCAGGCATCGGCTGCGACTGTCCGCGGAGAAACACTGGGGATCGCGCCCAGCCATAGCGAGCGAAAACCTCGTCCCGCTCATCGTTCATAGAAACCAGCGGCTTGCCTTGCCTTTGGAACAGTGGCACCAACGGTTGCCCGCTCGCCGGCCGATACCGCTCCGCGAGAATCCGCCATTTCGGTCCCTTATCATGCTGCACCATGAACGCAGCCACCGCTCCCGCCAGCGACGGTGTACAAGTCTGGTCTTCGTTTAACAGCGTGGTAAGCCGCACGACGTTGACCCAACGCCCGTTGCGCACGAGCCAATCAAGCACTTCATCAAACACTCGTGAATCCTGCCGCGCACATTCCCAGGTGAGCAGCAGCAGCGGTTCAGGGTCCACAATCCGCGCGGCCCTGCTCTGGCTGTGACCCATCACTCCGACCTGCGACCAGGCGGCCCAGATTGCGTCCAGCATCACCTGCGACAGGTTGGCTCTAAATGTCGTGAGTAAGTTTTTCATGGCCAATACGATCCAGAACCTGCTTGAGTTTATGGCGAAAGTCCGTGCTGGTCTTCCGCTTGAGCAACCAATCCATTGCGGCGCGAGCTTCGGCTTCCGTTGGTTCCAAATCCACCAGGTCGCCCAGATGCGTCTCGATGCGCGTCTTTGGGTCCATTGCCGCGTAAAGCTTCAGGTGGATTTGGTCCAGGCGGCTGATGATGTGCAGCGCGAGGCACCGACCATAGCTTTTGCGCTTCAATCTCTTCTCCAGCCCGTGTGGCAGCCCGAAATCCATGAGGGGCGCCGGACCGAAGTTCAACCATTCCTCTTTGAGACCCAGTTCGCGTCCGACCTCCGCGATTGGTTCGATTAAATGTGCAGGCAGCGTTGTGTCAGCCAGAAGATGCACCTGGCCGTTGGCGCTCACCTCGGCGACACAGATAATGTCCACATCGCTGGTGGAGCGCGACACCCAGCCCATCAGGTTCAACGACGCTCCGCCGCAACTGACCAATTCGACCGGCTCCAACTCTGCATAAACCATTTTGGCGTTCAACCGCTTGAGCGCCACTTCAATGCCGGATTTACCAGAAAACTGGCCACTGACTTTGTCTTTATTCATCACGTTTCTAGCGTAATTACGTCAGGATACACCGCTTTATGCAAGCCAAAAATCACCCGAATGGTCAAAAAATATTGCAAATTGCGTCCCAAAGCCCATGGGGGTTAAGGCGACCAATTCCGACGGCTGCTCGGAGCAAGTTCCTGCCACATGATGCAACCATCGTGCGAGGCGAGCCGTTGCACAAGGCGCGCGAACGGCTGAAGCGCGCGCTGCGCGCTTTTGAGGACCGGCTTGGCCGAACACGTCAAGGCCGCGCTCGGCGTGACGCTGACGCGGCGCGAGTTTGCCCTGGAAGTGCGCGAGCCGTCCGCCCCGCCGGTGAATGTGTCCTATGCCTTCGATGCGGCGTTCACCACGGTTTGCCGCGCCAAGGGCGTTCGTCGAAGAGAAACTTGCGCGATGGCTTGTTGAGCCGTAACCTTAGAATATACTTAAAATATGGATGTGGTTGTGTACATTCGGGGTGACGCCGAAGGGCTGAATGAACTGGCAGGTCAACTGAAGACAGCCGGGATCAAATGCTTACCCGCCCGACAACGGCTTGATTTTTTCCGCGTGTTTTTCGGGCGGATAATCCTGCCAGGGCGCCCGCAATCGAAAGAGCAGACCTGAGAAGGGGATCGTTCAAAATACCGGGGTGTAACCGTATTTGTCATACCCCCTCGTTTAGCTCCAGCCCGGCGTGCGCCACGTCCTCGCTGCGACCATGCCGAGCTGGCCCTGTTGTCAGAGGCGGCACCAGACGTTGCTCCCGTGGATATGATGTGTCCGGGGGGTAACCCCATTCAACGTGCTCCGGCCTTTGGCATTGGAGCCTCCGACCTCTGGGACTGGCCTGTCATCGGCACAAAGCGAACCGGCAGGACCGCCTGCCGCTCAAGCCTGCCACCTTGTTTGCGTAGGAGCACCAATTCCTGGTACCATGAGGAGCCGACCGGAATAATCATCCGGCCACCGTCTTTGAGTTGCTCGATGAGCGGTGGCGGCGCTTTCTCCGGCGCACAGGTGACAATAATGGCGTCGAATGGCGCAGCCTCAGGCCAGCCTTTGTAGCCGTCACCGGCGCGCACATACACATTGGTGTAACCGAGCCGCTTGAGGTCGACCGCAGCCCGCCCAGCCAAGTCTTCGATGATCTCGACCGTATAGACCTTCGCCGCTAATTCGGCGAGGATGGCGGCCTGATAACCGGAGCCGGTGCCGATTTCCAGAACGCGGTCGGTCGGCTTGGGCTCGAGCTGCTCGGTCATGAAGGCGACGATATAGGGTTGCGAGATGGTTTGGTCGTGGCCGATGGGCCGCGGACGATCCCGGTAAGCTTGATAACGCAGGCGCTCCGGCACGAACTCATGGCGCGGCACTTTTTCCATCGCCGCCAGAACAAGGGCGTTGGTGATATCGCGCCCGGGGCAGGAGAGCTGTTCTGCCACCATGCGTTGCCGGGCGATGGCAAGGGGATCCTCAGCCCCCGGCGCCAGCCGGGGCAGGGCTATTTCATCCGCAACCAAAGCCCCGAACCATGCCGTCATGAGCAGTGCTGGCTTCCTCATGTCCTCAACATAAGTCGAAAATCAGCGTCTGTCAGGTGCAAGATACCATGCCAGCCAACCGGGCAACAAAGCGGCCAGTCCCAAGGCGCTCTCGACTGGTTTGAGGACCACGGTCAATGCGCTCATCACGACCACGCTGACCACGAAAAGCGCCGGAACCCATGGCCATCCCGGATCGTGCAGTTGTGGGCTTGCGCACCGCCGCAGCCGGATTAAGCCCGGCGCGCATCCAGACGCCATAATCCGGCCTCCTCTGCGCAGGACAAGGCCTGACGGAACTCGGAGCCAGAGACGCGCCGGTTGATTTCAGAGAATTGGGGCTCCGTCCCGGCTTTGTGCGCGGGACGGTACTGGTCCATCAGATTCACGTAGGTATCGGGCGACACCCCGGTCGCCAGCCAATGGAGGACAGAACGTGTCTCCTCAAGCAGGCCGGGCATGACCAGGTGCCGCACCAGCACGCCACGCAAAGCAAGACCGTCCTCGTCCACGCTCAACTCACCCACCTGGTCGTGCATCGCTTTAATGACGCGCCGCGCCGCTTCGGCATAATCGCCGGCCCGGAGATACTTCGCGCACAGTTGCGGGTCCCACAGTTTGAAATCCGGCATGTAAACGTCCACGACGCCATCCATCAACCGAATGGTCTCCAGGCTGTCGTAAGCGCCGGTATTATAGACCAGGGGCAGGCGCAGTCCGCCCGGGATCGCGATGAGGAGCGCCTCCAGGACCTGCGGCACGACGTGCTCCGGCGTGACAAAGTTGATGTTGTGGCAGCCGGCCGCTTGCAGACGCAACATCGCCGCCGCCAACTGGCTGGCGTCCAATTCCCGCCCTTGGGCAAGGTGGCTGATCTCGAAATTCTGGCAGAAGACGCAGCCCAGGTTGCAGCCGCTGAAGAAAATCGTTCCCGACCCATTCCAGCCGCGCAGGCAATCTTCTTCGCCGAAGTGCGCAAAGGCGCTCTAAACCCGTGCCCACCGGCCGTTCTTGCAGACGCCGGTTTTGTTTTCCCAGCGGTTGACCTGTCAATCCCGCGGGCACACTTTGCAGGAACGCAGCAGTTCTTGCGCGGCCACGACTCTTTCTGTGAGCTGCCCCAGTTCGTAGGTTTTGAGGTAAGCGGGAACAAAATCGCGCCTCGGGCGCAGGAAGCGACCGCCACCGTCCAACGCCTTCAAAAGGTGTCGGCGCCTCTGGGGTGAGGTTTAAAATTTTCAGCCAATGTCAGGTCCTTTCTATCATCATGGTAACACCCAAGGCAACGGTCAACACGACCAGACCGCTACCCCTGAGCCAGGCGCCAAGCTTGCCAAATTCATCACCCGGGCTGGTGAGGCCTTCCGAAGCTCTGTCCGGATGCGCCGGGACGAAACGAGTCTTTTCGCCCTTATCGTGGATCCGGAGGTGAGCGACCCCGCTCCGCTGCTGGATGTCCTCGACGTCAAGGCCCCAAAGCTCCTCGCGCCGAAGCCCGTGAAAAAGGAAAGTCGAAAGGGTCGCGCAGCCTCTCTTGCCTTTGAGGGTTCTGCCGAGAAAGCATCCGGCAAGCCCTGGCCCGGCCATCTTCGGCAAGGGGCTGAACAAAGCGACGCGAATGCTCGGCGTGGGTTATGCTTTCCTTTATCGGTGCGGGCGTAAGACGAACGCCTTCTCGCAAGACAATCCGTGGTCGGAGCCACCGTATTCCGTTTTCTGCCAGTTATGGGCATCGGAATGCCGCTTTCTGCGCTTGATCTCGAGCCGGCTTGACAGGCTGAACAACGAGGCGAAAGGCTTAAACGGCAAAAAACGGAATGCCGTCTTTCTTTCCACCGATTTTTGAGCCGCGCTGTGCGGATTCCAGGCCCAAAAAAGCGAGAACGTGTCGGGCCTTCCCAACTCGCCATATATTTCTTACCAGTATGATTCTTACTACAGTAATACTCTTACTGGTATTACTATGGCGAAGCGCAAGCAAACGTCGAGAGCGCCTGTGTTCTGAGCGTGCATGTTGATCCTTTGGCTTGAGCTGTTTTGCCGATGAATGCATTCCGTGTTTTACAGTCGGATTGTCATTGACCAATTAAATCCTTACTGGTATGATTCTTATTATATGAAAACAGAGACCAAAGTGACAAGCAAGGGCACCACCACCATCCCCGAGGATCTGCGAAAACTCGCCGGCATCACAGTTGGCAGCATCCTCACTTGGGAATTCCGGGATCGCGGCGTATTCGCGCGGCCTAAAACGGATGTTCCAAACGCGATGCAGCGGCATATTCGTTCCCGGGCGGGGGCCTGGAAAGGCAAGATCTCGGGCGTCAAACTCCTTAAACGGACTCGACCATGATCCTGGTTGACACCTCTGTCATGGTTGCTTGGCTCGATCCAAGGCACCCGGATCATGCTGCATGCACGGAGGCCCTTGATGGGTGCGCTGCCGTCGATGAGCTGGCGATCAGCGCCCTCACCGTGGCGGAATTGGCTGCCGGTGGCCGGAGCCGAGAGGCTCTCGAAGAGGATCTTCATGGATTTCGCAGGATTGCTGCTGACGAGCAGGTCGCCTTTCATGCTGGCCAGGCATTCGCCCGTCATCATTCGAAAAAAGGCCGGGGTGATCCCTCGCTAACAGGTTTACTGATTATGGGTCAAGCTGCCGCTTTGAAGCTGCTGCTCCTCACAATCGAGCCCCGGAGCCTGCGCGCCGCGCGCGATGTGGATATTTTGGTGCCGATGATGAAGGGCAGGGGAGCGACAGGGGTGAATGGCGCAAGAGGTCGCGGGCGCAGAACGAAGGGCTCTTGCCTTAAATGATGCACTCAAAGCGGGCGGGGCCGCCAAAGTCGACACCATTGAACATCTCAACGCCATTCGGCAGCTGCGGAGGAATGGCCGGGAGCTTCATCGGAGCGGAGTGCTGTTCCAGGGAGATCACTTTTGACTCTTTTCCGGCGCCGGATCCAGCCCGGCCTTTGGTTTCGATCCGTGCTCTCTTCCACGTATTCGGCTGGGTACCTTCCCCTTTCCCCAGGACGAGGCCGCCCATTACCGCGACGAGCAATCTGGTCGCTCTCGCCAGACGCTTGCTTCCTGATACAAATGTTCCCATCGTAAGGAAGCTTGCGGCAGGACTGCGCCTGTTCCTTTGTTCGATTTAGGCATGAACCTGGAGATTCAAGCACTCTACGAAAAGCTGACGAACCACTTTGGTCCCCGTTCTGATCCCGATACCTGGTGGCCAATCTTTGCCAACCGCACCGAACCGCCCGAGTTCGAGCGCGTCATAACCAACGTCCTGGTGCAGAACAGCAGTTGGAGGTCAGTTCCCGCCGCAGTGCAGCGCTTGGACGAACAGAATCTCCTGACCGCCAACACCCTGGCGAGCGCTCCAGCAGAACGAATCGCGGAATGTATTAAGCCCACAGGCCTTCAAGCCCAGAAAGCCCTGCGCATCAAAACGCTCTGCGACGTAGTCGTGAGCCGCTTCGGCACCGAGTCAAACTTCTGCAAGGCGGCAACACGCGAGGACCTCCTACGCATCGCCGGAATCGGCCCTGAAACTGCAGACCGCATTCTCCTGTACGCTTGTTCCCGACTCGCCTGGCCGGTGGACACCTACTGCCTCAGGGTCTTTGCCCACCAAGCTCTAATAAGCGCATTTCCAAACACGCCGGCGGGACGGGCCCGCTCCTCGTCGGAAGCCAGAACTATGGTCACCGACGGCTTTGTACCGCAGCTCGCAATCTGGCAGCGCTTCCACGCCCTGATGCAGTTGGAAGGAGAGCGCATTCGCCAAGAATCGCACTGACTATGAATGCCACAATCACGAACTCACCTGGACAGGACTCGCTCTCCGCCCAAAAGATCATGGGCAAACCCGTGATCGAGACCAACACCCGCATCCTGAATCTCGACAGCGGTTTCCAGCACAAATATCTCTGCGACGGACCGACATTCAGCGCCGGGACGGCCTGCGCGTATCGCTGCTCCTATTGTTACGTCGAGACTATCGTTGGCACCAAGCCGTTCGTCACGTCCCTTCTGGGAGGGAACAGATTTCAGGATGTTGTCATCCGGCGCAAGGACGCCGTCACCAGACTTCGCAACGAACTTCGCACCGCCAGCGGAAAGCTGAGATTCAAAGGTGGCGCATACGAAGCCGCCAAGGCCTCGGGAAAGCCGAACGTATGCTACGGCAGCCCCTTGGTTGACATCGCTGCCTCGAACGAACTGGCGACCGAGACCGCCGAGATGGTTCAAGTATTGCTTGATGACACTGATTGGGACGTGCGGCTCCTCAGCAAAAGTCCGCTCATCAAACTCATCGCGCAGTCGCTCAAGGGTGAACAAAAGCGCCGGGTGATCTTCGGGCTCAGCATCGGAACCCTGGACGACGAATTGGCCCGGGCCATTGAACCCACATGCCCATCCTCCAGCCGGCGCTGCGAAGCCCATCGATGGTTACAGGATCAAGGCTACCGCACCTTTGCCATGCTCTGCCCAATCCTGCCTCAACCTCTCGATCAGTTTGTTCGCAAAACTTTGGAGGCCATCCGCCCCGACCAGTGCGAGCACGTTTGGGCAGAGGTTCTGAATGTTCGCGGCGAATCAATGACCCAAACACTCGCATCGCTTGAGAATAACCAACTCCACAAGGCGGCGGATGACCTCAGGGCCATTTGCGGCCAGGGAAAGCGGCACGCCTGGGAAGATTATGCGCGCGAGACATTCTTGGCTCTGGCACAGGCCACGCCGAAACGGGAGGGCGGGCCAAGGCTCCGCTTTCTGCAATACGTGAACAAGCTCAGCGAAGCGTGGTGGCGGGAACGCACCAGCGAAGGGGCTGTTCTCCTTGGACGGACGGCGAACCCGCAGCCCGGCGTTGCGCAAGCACGCGGCGTCTCAGAGTTGACCAGAACCTCAGCGCACATACAGTTGTTAAGAATTAGGGGAAGCACGAAAACGCACACGGATGTTCTCGCACTTCCCCAAGCTTAGCGGCCGCACAACACGGCACCGAGCTGTGTCTTGGAGCGGTGTGTGTCGCTCCAAATGAATTCTAGAGCGTCCCTCATGTTCATGCCTGTGGAAAGTCAACCGGGACTTTTGCCTTCCTCGATGATAGTAAACAGGGTGACGAGGGACTCAAAGCTTTCGCGGTTCCAATTTGCTTCGACGGGCCTCTCTTTGCCCCTGCGTATCCGCGTCAAAATGGTGGCGCTTCCAACCGCTGTTATCTCGATGGCCGTCCCTTTTTCGTAAATGCAGGGAGCGTGAGACAGATAGCCGAACAGCCTCGCCACGGAGTAGAGGCGCCCCGGCTGAATCCGATCCAAGCGGGCCTGCCGCTCTCCGCATTGATTCTCGCGGAACTCGCGAACGAGCCAGTCGTAGTCATGTCCAATGACAGCGCAGCCATCGGTAAAGGTTGCCCCTTCAGCCCAGTTGCACTTGCCGCTGTACTCCTTGCGCTGAACACGGCCTATTACGGTCCCGCCGGGGTGCTGTTTGAGAGGAGAGGCAAGTAGCACGGGGGTTACCGCAGTCTTGTACCCCATGTGGCGGTAGGTCGTGGTCTCACCCATCTGCAGCTGGACGCCTTGGATCGTGAAGGTCATAGGGATCTGCTGGCATTCACGAGCTTCTGCTCAAATTCAGGCAGCTTCGGAAGGTCCTCCTCCAAGATCGTGCGGATCTGAAGCGCCGCGACGGGCCCGGCATGCCCGGGGCGGGGGTTCAGGTTTTGCTCCGGGTAGTGGGTCAGGTTGTAAACGGTGTATGTGTGGCCGAACTCCTCGCTCTGACAAGCAGCGATGGCGAACCGGCGTGGCTTCTTGAGATTCGCAACCGGGTCTCCATCGACATTGACGATTTCAGGATCGCTGCCAGCGGAGCCGTGGCACCCCATCTGGTTCAAGACCTTGAGAACGTCGGGTGCGATTATGGCTGGTGTGTTCACGCAACGGCTGCCAGCGGCTGGGAGAGGTCCAACTTCAGGATCCCGAGGGTGATGCACTCCACCCTGACAGGACCAGCGCCCTCCGGGGAAGGATTGATCCACTCGTAGTTTTCTCCCTTGAGGTTCAATTTGAGGATGCCTCGCAACATTTTCCTTTGTTTGTAAGAGTGTACTTATAATGTTGGCGGTTGCTATATTGTATTACATCGTTAGGCGGCGGTCTTTTCTTCCTTAAAGTTCCTCTTCGCTTGTGCTTTCCGCGGGCTGGCAGGCTGCGGTCTGAAGCTTGCGGACGTGTTCGTCCCAATCGAAGCCGGCCGCCATTTCGAAGACCGTCCGGGCTTCCGGGCAATGCAGGGCCTTGAGGCATGTCGCAGGATAGAGGAACATCAGGTGGATGAGCGCTCCCGCAAGCTGGGCTTGGAACCCCTCAAAGGACCCGGACGTGTAGCTGCTGTTCAGCGCTTTTTGGATATACAAGAGGGGCTGTCCTCGCGGGGTGGGAATGGATGGGCAGGCCCGCAAGAGCGCCTCGTTGTGGTATTTTTCTGGAAAGTTCTGCTGCTGGATCGGAAGTCCGGCGCTCTTGAGCGCCTCATATGCTTGGGTCTGCAACTCTGCGGTTTCTGATGTTTGTGGAGCCATATCTCGTTTTGTTTTATTGGTGCTCTCGTCTGGTTTTGGCTGCTGAGCGTAGCTTCTGCCTGTCCTGCCTCTAGCTGCCATCCCGATGCATCAAGGGCAACATGGCCCCGATCTGTCCAGCCGGCGGAACCTGCGGCTTCAACACCGCCGGCGCCCCGTTCCAGGTGCGTGCTCCGTCACGGAGCACAACAACTCCTGCCAGGGCTAAATGAAACAGCCTTAAACCAGCCGGTCAACGGATGGTGATCATAAGGTTTCCCTGCTTTAAAGTACGGAGGCTCTTGGCGATGGTTGGCTGCTGCTGGAGGAGCCTGCGAACTTCGGGGTTCGGCGCCCAAAGCGTATCCAAGTGCGGTGCCGGCGTGTCGAAGCGCACGTCGAGTTTCCATTCGACGTTGTCGGGGGCCAAGAAGGGCAGGGCAGCCAGGAAGTCCCCCGCCTGCCAGCGCGGGCTTTTGACTTTGAGCTCAATTTTCTTCCGTTCGGTGCCCGAACCGCTGGCGACTTTGCGAGTGGTCACCAGCTCCACCTCGTACGGGATCGGGTTGTAAAAGGCGAGGGTTTCGGCCAACCGGAGCAAAGCCTCCTTCGTATCGCCGTGTATCTCCTTCTCGTTAGGGTCCTTCCCCTCCTTTGAGACGCACGCCGGCGCCATCTCCATTTGGTCTCCGAGCAGTCGCACCACAAAGTGGGTTTTGGCCTTGGGGTTGAGGCCGTGGAGCTTCCTTAATAGCCGAATTGGTTCTTCGATAGAAAACCTCATGTGTTTTAGTTCGACGCTTTTCCAGGGTTTGATGCGGGCGCCTGTGACAATCCAAATTGGGATGCGGCGGCTTTCACAAAGAACTTGGTTCCCGGAAGCAGGTTCTCGTCTCCTATCTTAAGGATTTGGATCAGCGGCAGGGCCTTCCAGCCCCCATTCTTCTTCGGCTCCCGGTTCACGAGCCTTACCTTCGATGGAAGCCGGACAGCGAAGCCGTGCGCCTCGTATGTGCCAAAGTCCGGGTTTTGCAGCATCAGCTTGCCCAGCGGCAGGAGTTCCGTGGTGAGGAAGCCCGTTTCCTGGTGCAGCTCCCGGCAGGCGCTCTCCAGGCAGCTCTCGCCGTTCTCGACCTTGCCGCCCGGGAAGCATCTCTTTCCATAATTGTCGAATGGGTTCAGGCGCGTGCCGAGGAATGCTTTCTTGCCCTGGACCACGACGATGGATACCGCCTTTTGCATATTCAATCCTCCTCGTCCGCCTCGAAAAACTCGGCGATCAGGTCGTCTACGCATTTGCCACGGAGGAATCCCAGAACCAGATACTCTTCAAAGGGTTCGGTCTCCTGCTGCAGCCCCCGGTCCGCTTCGCTCGGCAACCGGAGCGCCCCATCTGCCTGATAATCCTGGAGCCAGGAAATTTGCTGGATCAGCTCCGGCAGACCGCTTATGAACTGTCCGAGTTGAGCCATGGCCCGCTCGTATCCGTCGGAGTAGACTTGGTACTTCCCGCATTCTCTCTCGGCAGCATTGTGCCCGGCGACCAGTTTTCTTAAGAGGGCCAGCCTGCTGGTGTTCATCTGGGATTGGTGTGAGTTTGGCGAAGCCAGTTTTTTACCAGTTGGCGACCAGCTTGGTTTTTCTGATTTAAAAGGCCGGGCGAAAAAGGTTAGAGCACTGAGAACTTTACGACATCCAGGCCGATCATCCAGAGGAGCAAGAAGAGGATGGCCCAGGTCACGAAATACATCAGTGTTTTGAAGAGCTTGACGTAGCGGCTTTTCTCCAGCATGGCCAGCATGACATGGCTGCCATCCATCGGGTAGATCGGAAGGAGGTTGAAGAGCACGAGGTTCAGGTTGAGGGCAAGCAAGAGGAAGAGGCCAAGCCGGATGTCCTCATCGAAGAACCTGTGGAGGTACAGCATCGTCGTCAGCGGCCCGCTCATGTTTTGGAGGTGGAGGTTCGTCTTGGGGACGATGATTTCCCCAAGCGACTTGCACAGCTGCCAGGCCGTGCCGCCCAAAATCATCAGCGGGTTCGCGTAGATGACCGGAGGGTCGTACTCCCAAAGCGAGTACATCAGCGGCTCATTGACCTTCCACCCGGCAGTTTGTTGGTGGTGGTCTTCCAGGTAAACGACGGCGACCAGTCGGTTGGACCTCATGGCCGCACCAAATGTATCGCCATTGAAGCAAGCGTTTCCGTCAACGGTCAGTATCCTCTGGTTTACCATTGGCGCTGGCTTGCAGACCAGCTTCTGGGCAGGGGACAGCGGCAGCCTCGGCGTGACCAGGTTCGGCAGGATGATCGGGACCTCATTCGTGATTAGCTGCTTCCCTCTCTGGACCACCATGGTTATGTTGGTTTTAGAGGTGCCGAACGCCTGGCCCAGGATGTAGTTCCAGTTTTTTGGCTTCTCGCCCTCGACGAGCACCACTTCATCTCCCGGCCGTATGTTTAGATCTGGGTAGTTGGCCGATACGTATCCAACCGTCAGGGAGCTGCTGTACACTGGAATGCCGACGAAGGACAGAGTGACAGCGAGGTAAAGGCACAGCACCAGGTTGCCCATGGGGCCCGCCAGCGCAATGAAGCATCGCTTCCGCCGGCTGAGGCCAGTGGATGTGAAGAAGGTCATGTCCGGGATTTCCAAGTAGCCGCCGATGGGCATCAGCCTCACGTTGATCAGCATCTTTCCCTTGTGGGAGAGCAGAATTGGTCCCAATCCGAGGTTCAGGGATTTCGTTGGGATCCCCAGCTTCTTTGCCACCAGGTAGTGCGCCCACTCGTGGACGAATAGTGTCACGTAGAGTGACAGCGCCACGATCAAGATAGAGACGAACATCTGGATCATAGTGGCGCAAGGGTGGGGCGCGTTAGGCCGCCAGAGCAAGTTGCGACGAGTCTTCCATGTGCGAAGGTTTCTCCTTCAGGACGGCGTCAATCTGAGGCAGCATAGCAAGGCACATGGAGTAGCTGCCGGGTTTCAGGATGATGAGGGAGCGCGCTTGGCAAAGCATGGATCGCATCTTCTGGAACTGCGCTTGATTCCGGGCCGTCAGCCGCTCCTCCTGTAGCCGGCGGGCAAGGTATAGTCCGACGCGAACTATTTTCATGACTGAGAGATTTTGTTCTTTCATTGCCCATTATAGTTCAATTGCCGGCTTGGGTAACAAAAAGGCATCCAGCCACTCACCGGATTCCTGCTCGGAAACAAACTCTCCATTGATCTGGGCCTCGAAAGCGCTCTTGAGTATCTTGCCCATCTCGGGTTCAGGCCTCATGCCGCGGTCCAATAGGTGGCGTCCCAGCAAAACCGGTTTCGGCGCCTCCTTGTCGATCTTCAGGTTCGCGGCCAATTCCCTCATGTTCAAGACCTCCGGCCTCGCAATGTGTGGTTTGGGCGGACGTCCGAACTGATCCGCGGTCAAGACCACGGCGAGATCCTGAAGGGTGGCCGGCACGACCTTCAGCCCCATGCGGCGAACCCACTTGTCACTGGGATGCGGGTTTCGAACCATGTGATGCCTCACCAGAGGAGAAACTACCTCGCGGATCTGATTGGGCGCGTCGATTCGATTCAAGAAGCTCTCCGCCAGTGGTACCCCTAGCTCGTCGTGTCCGTAGCTCGATTTGCAGCCAGATCCGGTGGCGAAGCCTGACTGTCGAAACTATCGGTTTTGTTGAGTGTTGTTGGAGGGCGGAGGAACGCTTTCCGCCTTCTCAGTGCAGACCCTTATTTCAACA